>Ga0247841_10000255_pt1 | contig 145715 bp, 162 predicted proteins | sample LaCruzMarch2015__2_FD_192410 | JGI IMG/M metagenome (GOLD analysis project Ga0247841, IMG submission 192410) | Freshwater microbial communities from meromictic Lake La Cruz, Castile-La Mancha, Spain - LaCruzMarch2015_18m | ecosystem: Environmental > Aquatic > Freshwater > Lake | place: Spain...
GAAGATGATCAGAAAAAAATTGAAAACATTAAAGAATTAAAATCAGTCGCTGCCTCTTACCCTAAAATTAATGATTTCTTGGAAAATGTGGCTCTGGTCCAACAGGAATATTCTCTCCAAGAAAAAAATAAGAAAAAAGAAAACCGCGATGGTGTCCGTCTCATGACCCTTCATAGTTCCAAGGGCTTAGAATTTGAGGCTGTTTTTTTGGTCGGTTTTGAGGAGGGGATTCTACCTCATTCCCGTTCCATGGTTGATGATGCCGATATTGAAGAAGAACGTCGTCTTTGTTATGTCGGTATTACCCGGGCCAAAGAATTACTTTACATTACCTATGCTTCTCGTCGTCTCTTTTTTGGCAGATCTTCCCTGAATGAAGCCTCTCGATTTCTTTCTGATATCCCCGCCGATTTATTAGAGTATGAAACTTCCCGGGAGATCACCCACGATCTTCGTTCTCATCACCGTTTTACCAAATCCGATTCTAATTCCGACTTAGTTTATGATCCTGACATTTATTAAGCTAAAATATAAATAGTCATGATCACCCGAATTTTATACAACGAAGAAAAAAACGCCTATTCTAAGGTAGTTACTCATCCTGTTCAAACCTGGGAATGGGGCGATTTCCAAACCTCTCAAGGCCATAAAGTTTATCGTTTAGGTGTTTTTGATCAGCAAAAAATGGTTTCGGCCTACACTATTAGTTTTCACCGAATTCCTAAAACTAATTATTCTGTTGGCACCCTTCTTCGCGGTCCGGTTATTGACGCTGATATGATCGAAAACGTCAAGAAAATCGCCGAAAAAGAAAACGCTATTTTTGTTAAGTTCGAACCGGATGTTATCGAAAAAATTTACGACAACCGTTATCAACTTTTGAAAAATAAAAGCACTCTTTTAAATTTTCCTTCTTTGGTCACTTCTCCTAAAGTCGCTTTTTACCCCCACACCTTTATTGTTGACTTAACTAAAAGCGAAGATGAGCTTCTATCCAATTTGTCTCAAAAAACCCGCTACAATATCAAGATTGCCAATCGTCACGGAGTGGTAATTTCTCGGGAAACTCACGACCGTGGTTTTGAAATATATTTAAAACTACTTTTCGATACTACTAAACGTCAGGGCTTTTATTTACATTCCGAATCCTATCATCGTCGACTCTGGTCAACTTTTAAAAATACCGGAATGGTTGATATTTATCTGGCTACTTTCCAAGGTGAAGTTTTGGCCGCCTTTATGCTTTTTAAATTAAAAGATCGTCTTTTTTATCCCTATGGCGCTTCTCTGGACACTCACCGCGAAGTTATGGCCCCCACTTTATTAATGTGGGAAGCCATTAAATATGGCCAATCTTTGGGACTAAAATCTTTTGATATGTGGGGTTGTCTTGGGCCTGATACCAATGCTACTCAGCCTGGTTTTGGTTTCCATCGTTTTAAACAAGGTTATGGTGGCAATCTGGTCCAGTTTGTTGGTACTTACGACTTAGTTATTAATCCTCAGCTCTATAAACTTTACAATCTAGTTGATAAATATCGTTGGATTTTACTTCGCCTCAAAGCCTCCATTTTCCGTTAAAATAGACTATGTCCGGTAATCCAATTACTGATGCTGTTTTTCAACACACCGCCAAACTTTCTCGTCTGGAAATAAAACCTGAAGAAAGTTATATCAAGGATCAATTGGCTCAAGCCGCTGAATATGTCGAAGTTTTAAAAGAATTAAACACTGACAATATTATTCCTACTTATCAAGTAAATCACAAAAGTAATGTTTTACGTGAAGACATAGTAGAAGCCTCCCTGTCTCAGGAACTAGCTCTGTCTCAAGCCGAAAATACTGACAATGGTTACTTTAAAACTACTGCTACCATCAAAAAATAAATGACCACCTTAAACCAACTAACTTTAAAAGAAGCCAAAGAGGGATTAAAGTCGAATAAATTTTCTCCCACCGAACTCACTCAATCCTGTTTAGACAGAATTAAATCTCTGGACAAAAAATTAAATTCCTTTGTGACTGTTTGTGAAGAAGATGCTCTAAAACAGGCACAATCAGCTGATATTTTTTTGCCTCTTGGTGGTATACCCATCGCTGTCAAAGATAATTTTTTAACCAAAGATATTCGCACTACCGCTTCTTCCCGACTTTTGGACAACTATATTGCTCAATACGATGCTACTACTATCACAAAATTAAAAAACGCTGGTGCCATCATCATCGGTAAAACCAATTTAGACGCTTGGGCCCATGGATCTTCTACTGAAACTTCTGATTATGGTCCGACTCTAAATCCTTGGAATCCGGAGCATCTTCCCGGTGGCTCTAGCGGTGGTTCTGCGGCTGCTATTGCTGCCGATGAGACTATTATCTCTATTGGTTCGGAAACCGCCGGTTCTATTCGTCAGCCCGCCTCTTGGTGTGGTGTGGTTGGTTTTAAACCCACTTACGGTCGGGTCTCCCGTTATGGTGTCATCGCCATGAAATCTAGTACCGATTCTCCCGGTCCAATTTGCAAAACAGTTGATGATGCTGCTGATGTTTTAGAAATAATGTCCGGAGGGGATCCTTATGATGCCACTTCTATCAATGAAGCCCCATGGAAAAAGCCAGAAATTAGGACAAATCTTAATGGACTTAAAATTGGCTTACCTCTTTCTTATTTTCCTTCCCAAACTCAACCGGAAGTAAAATCTTCGATTTTAAGTGCCGTGGAAACACTTAAAAAACTTGGTGCCCAAATTATTGAATTACCCGATGTTTTAGATCCAAAATATTCCATCGCTGTCTATACAATTTTGCAACGCTCAGAAGTTTCCAGCAACTTAGCCCGTTTTGATGGCATTCGTTATGGCCACGATCGTTCCTTTTTTGGCACCGAGGCCAAACGCCGGATTATGCTGGGCACCTATTCCTTGTCTGCTGGTTATTACAATGCCTATTATCTAAAAGCTCAAAAAGTTCGCACTCTAATTTGTCAGGATTTTGATAAACAATTTCAAAAAGTTGACGCTCTTATCGGTCCGGTCTCTCCCACCACTGCTTTAAAACTTGGGGCCACTGAAGGTCAATCGATGTTTGGTGAAATTCAGGATATGTTAGTCGAACCTTCAAGTATTTCCGGTTTACCGGGTATTTCAATTCCCTGTGGTTTTGATAAAGTTGGCTTACCCATTGGTCTGCAAATTATCACTCCTCAAAAACGCGAAGATCTTGTTTACCAAATCGCTAAATTATTCGAAGATAACACTGAATATCATTTACAAAAACCTCAACTATGACCATCACTCCAATTATCGGGCTCGAAGTCCATGTCGAACTAAAAACTAAATCTAAAATGTTTTGCGGTTGTGATGCTAATCATTTCCACGTCGAACCCAATACCCATACTTGTCCCGTCTGTCTTGGTCTCCCGGGTGCTCTGCCGGTTCCCAATAAAACCGCCTGTGAATGGTGTGTCAAGTTAGGTCTGGCCTTAGGTTGTTCTATCAATGAGGAATCTTTTTTTGAAAGAAAAAATTATTTTTATCCTGATCTGGCTAAAGGCTATCAGATTACTCAACTCCAAAAACCCTTTGCTGTCAGCGGTAAATTAAATATCGACGGTCGTGAAATTCGTATCAATCGCGCCCACATGGAAGAGGATACTGGTAAATCAGTTCACGTCGACTCTTCGACTCTTTTAGATTTCAACCGCTCCGGTGTTCCTTTAGTCGAAATTGTTTCCGAACCTGATCTTCAAAGTCCCGAGGAAGCCAAAAAGTATTTAAATAAACTTCAGCAAATTATCCGGTACATCGGTGTTTCTGATGCTGACATCGAAAAAGGTTCCATGCGTTGCGAACCCACTGTCAATTTAAAAATTGATAATTTTTATACCCCTTTAGTCGAAATCAAAAACGTCGCTTCACTAACCGGTGTTATGAATGCTATTCAGTACGAAATCGATCGCCAGGCTAAACAGTTTGAGATTGACCACATCGAAAAAAATTCTACTAATAAAACTACCCGCGGTTGGGATGCCGACAAAAATCAAACTTTTTTACAACGGGAAAAAGAGGGAAGTGCCGACTATCGTTATTTTCCCGAACCCGATATTCCTCCTATAACTTTTACTAAAGAGCAAGTTGAAGAAATCAAAAAAACTATTCCCGAGCTTCCTGATCAAAAAATTATTAAATATAAAACTCTTAATTTATCAGATTACGATGCTAATTTATTGGCCGATGATTCAGTCTTTTCTTCAGCTTTCGAAAAATCCCTAAACAACTCCACTGATCCGGAATTCGCTAAATTTATTGCCAACCTATTAAACGGTCCAATCAGAACTAATCTTAACGAAACTCAAAGCGAAATTGATATTGAGAAAATAAATCCAAGCTATTTTCAAGAATTATTTTCTAAAAAATCTGAATTATCTTCCTCAGCCATCAAGCAAATTGTGGTTGAAAGTTATCAGACTGGAATTGACCCTTTGGAAATCGCCAAAACCAAGAATTTATTTCAGGTCTCCGACACTGGCACTCTCGAAGAATTTGCCAAACAAGTTATTGAGGCCAATCCCAAAGCAGTAGAAGACTATCGCAAAAACCCCCTGGCTATCGGCTTTTTAGTTGGTCAATTAATGAAAATATCCAAAGGCTCAGCCAACCCTCAAAGCGGAAAGGAAATTTTAGAAAAACTATTGACAAATGGTCGATAGTTTCATACAATAAAGCCAATCAACGCCTCGTCTATGCCTCGTGCTCGACGAGGTTTTTTGTGAGATAATTAACCATGACTAAACAAATAATACTTTACATTGATGGTGAAAACTTACGTCATTATATTGAAATGGTTTTTCGTTCCAAAAAAGTTACCAGAAAAAATTTTGACATCACTAAAATAGATTTTTTAAAATTATTTGAAAATGCCCTTAAAGGGTTAAAAATTACCAAGAAAAGATTTTACGCTGCAAAGTTGCATGAATATCCGGAATATCCAGATACACTACCAAGATCAAAAGAACTCATTTTAAGGCAAAGAATATTAAAAACAATTTTAGAAAAACAAGGATACGAATTTGTCTTGATGGGTAACGTCCGTGCTCAAGAGGTAGAAGTTAATGGTAAAAAGACGATAATTTTTAAAGAAAAGGGTGTTGATGTAAAAATCGCAGTTGATTTAATCTCTGACACTTGCGATAAAAAAGTAGACACGATAATTTTATGTAGTTCAGATTCGGATTTACAACCTGCAGTTAAAGAAATTCGTGATAGAAAAATCAATATAATTTATCTTGGCTTTGAAATAAATCCAAACAAAGGACTAAGTTTTACCACAAATAGAACAATTTTACTTAGGAATTCAGAAGTCCTTGATTCTTTAAAGAAATAACCAAACCGCTTTCTTTGTTAGAATAAAGCAGTGGCTAATAATTTCGTTTCCGAATATAAAAAACTAAATCCCGAACAAAAACTAGCGGTGGATACTATCGAAGGTCCGGTCATGGTTATTGCCGGAGCCGGCACCGGTAAAACCCAAACAATAGCTCTGAGAATTGGCAAAATTTTAGAAGTATCACAAATAAATCCCAGCAATATTCTTTGTCTTACCTTCACCGAAAACGCTGCCCTTAACATGCGCGATCGTCTCTTAAATTTCATTGGCTCTGCCTCTTACAATGTCCGCATCGCCACCTTTCATGGTTTTTGCAATTCCATTATCAAAGATCACCCCGAATATTTTCTCAAATCCACCGTCGAATCCGAAGCCATTGACGATATTACTCAAATCGAAATTGTCCGTTCTTTGATCGACAAGCTACCCTCAGAAAGCCCTCTGAAAAATCTTAATTTTACTTACTTTTATCAAAAAGAGATTATTTCCACCCTTTCCACTCTCAAGAAAGAAAATATCTCTCCCGCCCGTTTTGATGAGTTACTCAAATATGCGGCTGATTTTGTCACTACTGCCAATCCCGCTCTTGAAAAACTTATTACCATTCGGGCCACCCCCAAAGCCGCCACCGAAATCACTGCTTTAGTTAATGATTTAATTACTAATTCTAAAATTAACCCTCTTTATCAGGTCCGTCTTAAATATTTTCTCAATCTTTATGAGTCCCAAGCTTCCACCCTTTCCGAACTTAAAAAAAATGTCAAAGATTTTATCGAAAGTCTAAATAACAATTTACCCAAACTTCGGGATTTACTAAACATCTATCAATCCTACCAACAAACTCTTCAAAAGCGGGGTCTCTACGATTATGAAGACATGATTCTCTGGGTAATTTTGGCCCTGCAAACCCACCCCGAATTATTATCTCAATATCAGGAAGTTTACCAATATCTTTTGGTTGATGAGTTTCAGGATACCAACTCCTCCCAAATGGAAATTCTCAATTTATTGACCAAAAATCAGGACAACCCCAATCTCTTTGTGGTGGGTGATGATGATCAGTCAATTTATCGTTTCCAGGGTGCCAGTGTCGAAAACGTTTACACTTTTTATCAAAAATATCAGAAAAATTTAAAACTTATTGTCCTAAAAAATAATTATCGCAGTCATCAATTGATTTTGGAAAGCTCTGAAAATGTTATCAGTCATAACCTCAGCCGCATTACCCAATATATTGCCAATCTGGACAAATCCCTTAAGTCAGTCAGTACCTATGACCCGGATCCTATCAACCTTTTCGCCGCCAATTCTGTTAACGAAGAAAATTATTGGGTGGCTACCAAAATCAAGAAATTAGTTGACTCCGGAGTTACCCCCAAAGAGATCGCTATTCTCTATCGCAACAATGCCGATATTAATGATTTATTACCTTATTTATCGCAAAATAATCTCCATTATCTTCGCTCCGATGCTATCAATATCCTGGAAACTTTAGAAATTCAACAACTGCTGACTCTTTTTAAATACTTAGCCGATTCCACCAATGACACCCTTCTCTTTCATGTTCTTTCTTTCAAATTTATTCATCTAAATTCTTTAGATCTTTACCAACTTTTTCATGCCGTTAAAAAAACTAAAATCTCTTTATCAGAGGCTATTTTTAACCGGGATTTTTTAAAGCCACAAAATTTTTCCAAAAAATTTCTCAAACATCTTTCCGCCTTTACTCTGCGGGTAACCAAAATTCAAAAATTATCCAGTAATCTTCCCGCCGATCAACTTTTTAACTTAATTATTCGTAAATTTAGTTATCTTTCCTCAGTTCTCAAGACAGGCAATCTGTCTCTTTTAAAACAACTAAATGCTCTTTATTCCCATCTCAAACAAAGTCTGGCTGTCGACAAAATTGATCTTTTTACTTGGGTAAAAAAGATTGATCTTCTCTCCGAAAATGACATCTCCCTAAATTCCTCAGCCCTGTTGGCCGACGTCGACAATTCCTTACGTCTGATGACGGTCCACAAGGCCAAAGGTTTGGAATTTGAACATGTTTTCCTCATCAAAGTTTTATCCGGAAAGTGGGATAATTCTTCTAACCGGTCCCTGATTAAATTACCCCTGGGAATTCTCCGTTACGATGTGGCCGCCGCCGCCAATTTGGAAGAAGATCGTCGTCTTTTTTATGTGGCTCTGACCCGCGCCAAAAGACAAATTTATCTTTCATACTCCCGTTTCAACGATTCCCGCCGCGAGCAATTAGCCTCCCAATTTATTAGCGAAATTAATCCCAAACTAGTCGAAAAAATTAATTCCGATTCTACTATTGAAACTGCCGCTTTAAAGACCTTATTTAATCCGGCCATACCCCAATTACAATCGGTTAATTTAGCCTCTTATCTTCAAAATTATTTAAGCACTCAATATCGCTTCAACATTACCCACCTCAATTCTTATCTCCAATGTCCTCTTTGTTTTTTCTTCAAAACTATTCTTCGCTTACCCTATCCCAAAACCAAATCCCTTTCTTTTGGTACCAGTGTTCACGGGGCCCTGGCTTACCTCACGCAAATTTATAAAAAAGAAAATACTCTTATCCCTCTTACTAAATTACTCTTTGTCTTTGATCAAAACTTGAAAAGAGAAAACCTCTCTAAAAATGATTTTCAAGACCTTTTAACTCACGGTCACCAAGTCCTAACTGATTACTACGAACATTATAAAAGCGATTTTAATGGTCGTTGTCTCACCGAGCATGATTTCAAATTTCACAATATTAGGTTTGATGATATCCCTCTCACCGGTAAAATCGATAAAATCGAATTTTTATCCGGAAATTCGGTCAATGTTGTCGATTACAAAACCGGTAAACCTGATTCTAAATATCAGCAGCTAAGTCCGGAAGGGGACTATTATCGTCAATTAGTTTTCTATAAATTACTTTGTTCCGAGGCCAAATCTTTTCCCTATGAAGTCGTTTCCGGCACTGTCGATTTCATTGAAAAAAATAATAAAAATCTTTTCGTCCGCAAAAACTATTCTCTTACCGCCACCAATGTCGATAAACTAAAATCCCAAATCGAAGAAGTCTTTAACAAAATTAAAAGTCTCGATTTTACTCCCAATCCCAAATGCGAAGACAAAGACCATCTCCATTATTTGTTTGGCAAATATTTTAAACAATGAAACTTATTATCAAACGTTTCGACAAATCCCTGCCTCTTCCGGTTCACCAAACTCCTGGTGCGGTTGCCGTTGATCTTTGTTCTCGAATTGACCTTGATATTAAATCAGGAGAAATCGCCTATATTCCCATGAATGTCGCTCTCAAGGTTCCTGATGGTTATTTTGTTTTGCTCGCCCCTCGTAGCTCGACTCATAAGCTTGGCATCCAAGGTATCAATGGTGTTGGGATTATGGATCGGGACTATTGTGGCGATCAAGACGAATATCATTTTGCTGTTCGTAATTTTACTGACGCTCTGGTCCATATCAACAAAGGCGATCGTCTTTGTCAGCTAGTTTTGATTAAGTGTGAAAATTTTGATTTTACTGAAGTTGATTCTATGGAAACTCCATCTCGAGGTGGTTTTGGCACAACTGGGGTAAAATAACCTCTTCCACTTCGGTTTTTATTCGGTATACTAAATATAAATCGATTATTACTTTAAAATAAAAATAAGACGGAGATTACGAACATCGCCGTCTTACGTTTTGTAGTAAAATTCTATCAAATCCTATGACATTTGTCTACCTTCTATTAGTTTTAATTCTTTTAGCCCTAATTTACACTATCTATCGTCTTAATAACTCTAAACCAGCCGATCTTTCGGCCGCTGTTGACACCCTGCTTAAGGTTTCTGAACAAAAGCTGGGCGATAAAACCCAGCAAATCGATAGCAACTTATCCAATAAAAAGGATGCTATCGAAAAATTAGTCAAACAGGTTTTAGATGAACTTGGAAAAAATCAAAATAAATTAGAATTAGCTGAAAAAGAACGGGTCGGTTCTTTTAATGGTTTGCGTGAGGCTATCGATAATAATCGAAAGATTACCGAGCAGTTATCAGTTACCACCGACAACCTTAAAAGAGTTCTCAGTAACAATCAGCTTCGTGGTGCTTTTGGTGAAAAAGTGGCCGAAGATTTACTCAAACAATCTGGTTTTGTCATCGGTACCGACTACACCAAACAAGAAAGTGCCGGTGAATCCCGTCCCGATTTCACTCTCTACCTTCCCGACAAAACTAAAATTAATATCGATTCCAAATTTCCCTACGCCAACATTGTCAAAATGAGTGAAACTGATGATGCTGCCCAAAAAACTCAATATCTAAAACTTTTTGAACAGGATATCAAGAAAAAAATTAGCGAGGTTACCAGTCGCGACTACATTAATCCTGAGGAAAATACCGTTGATTTTGTCGTAGTTTTTATCCCCAATGAAATGATTTTCAGCTTTATTTATGAAAAGTTTCCCCATATTTTAGAAGAAGCCTTTGCTAAAAAAATTGTTTTCGCGGGCCCCTTCTCTTTCACCGCCATTTTGCGGATGGTCAAGCAGGCCTATGAAAATTTCCGTTTTCAAAAAAACATCCAAGGTATTATCACTCAGATCAAAGTTTTTAATAACGAATTTGTCAAATACAATGAGGAATTTTTAAAAATAGGCGATCGCATCGACAGTCTTCATAAACAATACAATGAAGTTAGTGTTACTCGCAGCAATAAACTCCAAAGAGTCATCGATAAAATCAACATCGATGATAATTCCCAAATAAAAGCCATTCCCGATAAGTCTTAATTTTCCCTCTTGACACCGCTTAGCAGTCGGAGTACTATACTGCTAATATGGCTGATTTAACTCAACGTCAAATTAAAATTCTCAAGTGTATTACCGAGGAATTTATCGATTCCGCTCTTCCGGTTGGTTCGGAAACTTTAGAGCGAAAATATAACTTTGGCATCTCTTCGGCCACCATTAGAAATGAGATGACTGCTTTAACTCAACTAGGTTTTTTGAAAAAAGGCCATCTTTCCGCCGGTCGCTGTCCTACCTCTATGGGTCTTAAATACTACGTTCGTAATTTAATGACCCCCAAAAATATGTCTGTTAGCGACGAAATTGGTGTCAAAGAAAAAGTTTGGGGTTATCGTAACGAATTTGAAAAATTATTAAAAGAAACCACTCGGGAACTCGCTCAAAAAACTCGTTCTCTGGCCATCTCGACTACCGATCAGGGGGCTATCTATAGTTATGGCGCTTCAAATTTACTCGAAGAACCGGAATTTTATAATATTGATGTTACCAAAACTGTTTTATCCCTTCTCGACAACCCTGCTTTCTGGTTTGAAATTATTAGTAAGGCCGGAGTCAGTACCGAAGAGCCTTCTTCTCAATTAATCCACCTTTTAGTCGGTGAAGATTTAGGTATGGAGCATCTTGAACCCTGCGGTTTTATTTATCAGACCTATCAGGCCGGTCCTCACCGGGGTATTGTTGGGGTTATCGGTCCCGCTCGGGTTCATTATCAAGTTATAATTCCCGTTGTTGATTATTTTGCTGGCTTAATCTCCACTATTACTGGTTAAATTTTTTATGATCAATCAAAAAACTAAGAAAAAAACTAATCAAGTGTCCGAAATTTCCAAATTAGAGGGAAGAATTAAAGAGCTGGAAGACAAATTAATCCGTTCTTTGGCCGATTACGCTAATCTTCAAAAACGTCAGGAAGAACAGCATCAATTATTTGCTACTCTGGTTATTACTGCCTTTGTCTCCCAAATGCTTGATGTCCTTGATGACCTGCTTTTAGCTTACAAACATTTACCCGATCCTGGCCTAAAAATAGCTATTGATCGTTTTGAATCCGTTCTTAAAAGTCAGGGCTTAGAGGAAATAAAAGTGGTCGGAGAAGCTTTTAACCCCGAAACCATGGCTTGTCTTCAAACTGTCGATGGTGAAGCCGATAAAGTTGTCGAAGTCCGCCAACGTGGCTACCTTTTAAATGGCCGTTGTCTTCGTCCCGCCCAAGTTACTGTCGGTAAAAAATCAGAAATCAAAAATTAAAAATTATTAATTATAAATTTAAAAAAAACAAAAAATATGTCCAACACATCCACCAAAATTATCGGTATTGATTTAGGCACCACTAACTCCTGTGTCGCCGTTATGGAAGCCGGTCAACCTAAAGTTATTTTAACCGCTGAAGGTCGTAATACCATTCCTTCCATCGTCGAACCGGTCAAAGGTTTAGTCGGTGATCTGGCCAAAAGACAAATGGTTCTCAATCCCAAAAATACTATCTTTAGTATTAAAAGATTGATGGGTCGTCGTTTTGATGATCCCGAAGTCGAAAAAACCAAAAAGATTGCCTCTTATAAAATTGTTGCCGGCAAAGACAAAATGGCGGCCGTTGAAATTGACGGTAAAATTTACACTCCTCAAGAGATTTCCGCCATGATTTTGCAAAAAGCCAAAGCCGATGCTGAAAGATATCTCGGTGAAAAAATTACCGACGCTGTCATTACCGTTCCCGCCTATTTTGATGATTCTCAACGTCAGGCCACCAAACAAGCCGGAGAAATCGCCGGTCTTAACGTCAAAAGAATTGTCAATGAGCCGACCGCTTCCGCTCTGGCTTATGGTCTTGATAAAAAGAAAAAGGGGACTATTGCTGTTTATGATCTGGGTGGTGGTACCTTTGATATTTCCATTCTAGAAATCGGTGAAGGCGTCTTTGAAGTCAAAGCTACCAATGGTGATACTTTCCTGGGTGGCGATGACTTCGATCATCGGATTGTTAACTGGTTAATTGAAACCTTTGAAAAAGAACACAGTGTCGATTTAAGTAAAGACCCTCAAGCTCTCCAACGTATTCGTGAGGCCGCGGAAAAAGCCAAAATTGAATTGTCTTCTACCGGTGAGACCGAAATCAATTTACCTTTCATTACTCAAAAAAATAATGAATCTCTGCATCTTACGGTCAAATTGACCCGTTCGGAATTAGAAAAAATGGTTGATGATCTTATTCAAAAAACCATTAGTCCGGTCGAAAAATGTCTCAAAGACGCCGGTGTTAGTAAAAATGACATTACCGATGTGGTTATGGTTGGCGGTATGACCCGTATGCCCAAGGTCGTGGCAGTCGTTAAAGACTTCTTTGGTAAAGATCCCAACACTACCGTTAACCCCGACGAAGTTGTGGCTATAGGTGCTGCTGTCCAAGGAGCGGTGCTGACGGGAGAGGTTAAAGATATTGTTCTTCTTGACGTCACTCCTTTAACCCTGGGTATTGAGACTGCTGGTAGTGTCCGTACGCCTCTAATTGATAGAAATACTACCGTACCTACCAAGAAATCTCAAATATTCACCACTTATTCTGACAACCAACCTCAAGTGGAAATCAATGTTTTACAAGGTGAGCGACCTATGGCTGCTGACAACAAAACATTAGGCCGATTTATTCTTGATGGTTTAGCCCCAGCCCCTCGGGGTATGCCTCAAATCGAAGTTACCTTTGATATTGACAGTAATGGCATCCTGAGTGTTTCTGCCAAGGATAAAGGTACTCAGAAAGAGCAAAAAATTACTATTCAAAACGCTACCCATCTCACCGACGAGGAAGTCGAAAAGATGAAAAACGATGCCGAAATGCACGCTCGTGATGATGAGGAAAAGTATGGCTTAGTTGAGAGTAAAAACAAGCTCGATGCCACTATCTTTACCGGCGAAAAAACCCTTAAGGATTTTGCCGATAAAATTAAACCCGATGATAAGGCTAAAATCGAGGAAAAGCTCAAAGCCGGTAGGGAAATTTTAGCTAAAACCGACGCCAAAAAAGATGACTACGACAAATTTGTCGAAGAGTTAAATCAAATGCTTCAGGTTGTCGGTCAGGCTGTTTATCAACAGCCTACCCCTGGTCAACCCAATGCTGCCGGCGAAGAGTCTAAAGGAGATGATTCCGCCAAAGGCGGATCCGCCGATGAGGCTGGAAAAAAGGGTAATGGCAAAGAACCGGAAGAAGGCGAAATCGTTAAATAAAAATGAAACACGATTTCTACGAAACTCTCGGTGTCCATAAAACTGCCACCAAAGACGAAATAAAATCTGCTTACCGTAAGCAGGCTATGAAGTGGCATCCTGATCGCAATAAAGCCGCCGAAGCCGAAGAAAAATTCAAGGAAATCAATGAAGCCTACGAAGTTTTAAGCAATTCTGATAAAAAATCAGCTTACGACCAGTTTGGTCATGCCGCTTTTGACCCAAGTTCAGGCAATTTTGGTGGTCACACTTATTCCCAGCAAAATGGTCCCTTTAATTTTACTTGGCAAAGTCAGGGTGGTGGCCAAGGGGCCGATTTTGATTTCGGTGGCTTTAGCAACCCTTTTGATATCTTTGAACAATTCTTTGGCGGCGGAGAAACTTTTTCTTTTGGTGGTCAACAGCGCCGTCAAATTCCTACCTACAAAATCCAATTGAGCTTTCTTGAGGCTGCCCTCGGCTGCGAAAAAAACGTCAATATTGATGATTATAAGAAAAAAATAAAAATTCCCGCCGGGGTTGACGATGGCCAACGTATTAAATTTCAGGATTTTAATTTATATATCGATGTCCTGCCCGACAAATTCTTCAAACGCGAAGGTAACGATGTTTACGTTAGTCAAAATATTTCTATATCACAGGCAATTTTAGGGGATGTCATTGAAGTCCCTACTTTAGGCGAAAAACTCAAAATTCGGGTCAAATCAGGCACTCAACCCAACACTTTGGTTCGCCTCCGAGGCCAGGGGATCAAGGATGTCAGTGGCTACGGCCGAGGTGATTTCTTTATTCGTCTCAATATTGTCATTCCCTCCCGTCTTTCCGCTAAACAAAAAGAATTGATCAACGAATTGGATCTTTAAACCCTTTTCCTTTCTATCATTATTTTATTTTTTTGCTGAGATTATCTAAAAAATTTTTCGAAGTTGAAACTTTTTCTTTGATTTTATCTTCGATATTCTTTCTGGCTTGTTCTGCCGCTTGTCCACCATCGTGGGCATCTTTTTTTAACTTTGGAAATCCAGTTGAATTTTTCTTTCGGGTAATTCTAGTCGTTGTTGCTTCGGCCAACATTGTAAAAATCAATTCCATATCATCCATGTGATCACGTAAATTTTCTTTTTTTAAACCTTTAAATTTTTTATAATCTGCCACTTTCATTTCAAAAGTCCCCGACATTATTTCATTGGTTAATAAGGCAAACTCCATATTATGTTTAATGCCTCGATTCTGCCACTCATCAGTTAGTTCATTTCTAATGGCAATTCCTCGGGCTCTTTTTCCAATCCAATCTTGGGGATATCCTTTAGCTTGATACAAATGTTTCATTCGTATCATTGCCAATTCTGGATTTTGAATTTCGTCAATTCTTTCCTTGCCTACTTTCGCCAGCCACAACTTAAATGGCTCTGCTTTTTTACTAGGAACCGATTGAATCACTCTCAATATTCCACTTATATTCGTACAATCAGTTGAATATAATTTCCCATCCTTGGCTTTAAATTTCAGTTGTTCCCAAATTGGGAACAACTGATTTAGTCCAATATCTCTCTTTTTTATCTTTGACCAATAAGTTTTTGGGCTAGGACTATCAGTTAACACTTCAATTACATCTATAATAGAAAAATACCATTCCTTTTTATACCAACTCCGTCTAATTTCTTTTTGCTGAAAAATCAAAGGTTGAAGACTATTAATTAATTTATTCATTCCTAATTCTAAACCCGAACATTACCCGAAGTCAATGGGTTAGACCTCTAACCAAAAACCCCCCGCAAAGCAGGGGGTTTTAATTTCAATTCGAATTATCTAAACAATCCTGTCAACCATTCCCAGAATCCTTTCTTAACTACTGGTGCTGGAGTTACTACTGGTGTTATTGGAGCTGTTCCTCGGGTAGTTATTTGAGTTGGAGCTGCAGTTGTAGTTCTCTTCGGAGCAATAGTCGTTACTGCTGGGGTTGTAGTTGTGGTCGTGGTGGTCGTGGTTGTTGCAATTGTCGTTTTTGGGACATAAGTTCCTCCAACGACTGTACCTGCACCCCATTCATTTGACCATTCACCGGGCATACAACCATTATTCGCTTTTACGACGAAATAGAATTTTTTATTGGAATAAGTGTTAACAATCAAATTTCTTGATTGATCATTTCCAAAGCTATTCATACCATAAATATATTTGCCTGGCTGAGTTCCGAATCCGATTGTCCAGGAAGTCGCTCTGTCAGCTTTATCCCAGAACAATTGATATTGTCCCTTACCTAAGGATTTAACTCGATACAACCATGCCTTAGCTGGCTTTTCGGCAGTACACAGAGGTGCCGCCCATCCACTTGGTTCATTGTAGGCCAATACGGCCTTGGTAAAAGCCATAAAAACGGCCATAACTAACATTGTCGAAGCGATAACTTTTTTGATCATATATTCCATTATCACACCCTCATTTTTTTTGTCAAGTACTTTGTCTCAATTATCACTACATTTGAGTTATAATGGCCTAGTGTTGCCAAAATCCAAAAAAATCCTAATTGTCATGATTCCCTGTCTCAATGAAGAGAAGACCTTGCCCCTGGTAGTTAAATCAATTCCTAAAAGAATTAAAGGCATTACCAAAGTTAAGATTCTAGTCATTGACGATGGTTCTACTGACAAAACTTTAGAAGTCGCCAGAAAACTAAAAGTAGATTATCTAATTCGCCACTATCATACTCAGGGCTTAGCCAAATCATTTTCCGATGGTCTTGATTACTGTCTTAAAAAAGGCGCTGATATTATTGTCAACACCGACGGTGACAATCAATATCCCCAGGCTGATATTCCTCGTTTAATTAAGCCAATTTTAGATGGTAAAGCCAGAATTGTTATCGCCAATCGACAAACAGACAAAATAAAACATTTTTCCTATACCAAAAAAATAATGCAAAAATTAGGCAGTTGGCTAGTCCGTTATATTTCCGGAGTTGATGTTCCCGATGCCATTTCCGGTTTTCGGGCTTATTCCCGAATGGCTGCCTTGCAATTAAATGTCATCACTGAATTTTCCTATTGTACCGAAACAATTATTCAGGCCGGTAAAAAGAAAATTGCCGTCGCCTCGATCAATGTCAAGACTAACCCCAAAACTCGGGAATCCCGTTTATTTAGAAATAATTTTCAACACATCAAAAATACCACCGCTACCGTTTTTCGAGTGGTCACCATGTACGAACCTCTAAAAGTATTTGCTATAACTGGTCTTTTATTTATGGCTCCCGGAATTATTATTTGGATTAGATTTCTATATTATTATTTTAATTTTGGTAATGCCCAAGGTCATCTTCAGTCTCTCTTTTTAGCCACAATTTTCATTATTGTTGGTTTCCAAATCGGTATTTTTGGTCTTATTGCCGATTCCATTGCTGCCAACCGTAAATTAGCTGAAAAAACTCTCTTTATCCTAAAAAGTAAATCTCTAAAATAGAAATCTCTTGCTATATAATCAGCTAATGTTACGTAGACTCCAACGCCTTTTATTCCACAATCACACCAGTAAACAAACCCTTTTCAAAAACACCTTTTGGCTGGGTCTTATCGAATTTTTTAGCAAAATTATCCTTTTTTTTGTCACTATTCTAATTGTCCGTTCCTTTGGTCCCACCAATTTTGGTAAATTTAACCTGGCTTTTTCCTATGCCGCCATCATTATGGTTCTCTCCGATTTTGGTCTCAATACTATTGTTACCCGCGAAGTTGCCAAATACCCCGATCTGGTCGACAAATATCTTGGCAACACTCTGTCAATCAAAATAATTATTTCCATATTTTTAGGCATTATTTCATTTTTTATTAGGCCCCTCTTTAATAGCGACCCCTTTATTCAAAAATTATTTCTTCTTTGTATCGCCTACAATCTAATCCAAAACATTTTTTCCCTTTTTATCTCGGTTTTTTCCGGCTTAGAAAAAATGGAATATATTTTTGTTTCCAGATTAGTTTTTTTTCTGGGCATTTTGTTTTCTGCCATCTTGATTACCACCAACAATTCCACTCCCGATAAATTACTCTTATTGTATATTGTCACCTCCATCATTACTCTTCTTTTTATTGTCGCTTTAATCATCATTAATAAAATTAAAATCTCTCTTGAATTTGATTTTGTTTTCTGGAAGAAAATCCTCATCGAAACTTTACCGCTTTTGGGTATGGCCATTCTGATCGCCATCTATTTAAATAACGATACAATTTTAATCGGTCGTTTTTTTGGTCCGGAAAAGGTTGGTTTCTATCAAAGTGCCTACAAAATTCTCTTTGCCTTTCAAAGTGTTAATATTGTCAACTCTGTTCTTTTCCCTCGTTTTAGTGCCCTGATTCACCAAAAAAATTATGTTTCACTCAATAAATTAATTCGTCTGACCCTATTATTCTCATTTATAGTTCTAATTCCTCTGGCCACCGGCATTACCATCTTTGCCAAGCCGATCATCAATATCATTTATGGCTCAGTTTACAGCAGTGCCTCCCTCGCCATGATTTTACTGATTTGGTCCGGAGTCGTTACTTATTTCCGGACTTTTGTCAGCATTCTTTTAATTGCCAGTAATCGCCAAAACTCATTTTTCTATATTTTCCTCATCGGTACTATTGTCAATCTCACCATGAACATCACCCTGACTCCTCACTACAATTTTTACCTTCCCGCCCTTAGTTTATTAATTAGTGAGACCCTCATCACCCTCCTTGCTACCATCCTCTATGTCCAGATTAGAAAATAATCAGAAAAAATTACTAGTTCTCGCCTCCACCTTTCCCCGTTGGGTAGGGGATGCTAATCCACCCTTTGTCCTTGAATTGTCCCGTCGACTAACTAATAAATTTAATATCACTATCCTGACCCCCCATTTTCCTGGTTCAAAAAATACCGAAACTATGGATAAACTCAAAGTTTATCGTTTTCACTATTTTCCTGAAAAATATGAAAGACTGGCTGGTAATGGTGGTATCCTATCCGTTCTAAAAGCCAATAAATGGTATTACTTCACTATTCCCTTTTTCTTTTTCTCTGAAATTATTGCCACTCTTAAACTAGTCAAAAAACTAAAACCAAACATTATTCATGCCCATTGGATTATTCCCCAGGGCCTTGCTGCTTATATAAACTTTTTAATCAACAAAACTCCCTATATTGTCACTTCTCATGGAAGTGACTTACATTCTTTGGGTTTAGTATTTCTAAAAAAAATAATTTTAAACCAGGCTAAAAAAATTACAGTTGTCAGTAATTATTTAAAAGAGGAAATAAAAAAGATTGATCCCAATCTACTATCAAAAACTGAAGTCATCCCTATGGGGGTGGACACTCAACAATTTAATCCCAATAAATATGATGAAACCATAAAAAAGAAATATGAAATCACCGGTAAATTTCTTTTATTTGTTGGCAGGTTAGCTCCCGAAAAAGGAGTCAAGTATCTAATCGATGCCATACCCTCAGTTCTCAAAAAATTTTCAGATACTAAATTATTAATAATTGGCGACGGATTATTAGAACAGGAATTAAAAAATCAGGTAAAAAAACTCAAGGTAGAATCAAATGTAATTTTTCTTGGCTCAATCAAACATGACGATCTTCCTCCATATTATGCCACCGCCGATATTTTTGTATCTCCAAGCATTAAGGAAGGTTTTGGCCTCACCTTTGTCGAAGCCTTAATGTCCGGATGCTCTATAATAGGCACAAATGTTGGTGGAATTAGCGATATATTACCTTCCGAAAGTTTAATCGAACCAAAAAAAATAACTTCCATTTCAGAAAAGATAATCTTTTTTTTAAAAGATAAAGAAGCACAAAATATTGACTTTGACAGTTTTGACTGGAGTAATATAACAAACAAATATTTTAAGTTATTTATGTAGAATACTTCTTAATCAACTATATAAATTTTTTTGCATGATTATAAAAAAATACATAAAATATTTATTCGACAAAATGTCGATTGATTGTGAGAATACTTTGATAAAGTTTTTTGAACACAATTCGCGGGCAATGTTTTTAGACTGTGGATGTTTTAATGGTGAAAGAACTATCAAGATGGCGAGGGTAATTAATACAAAAAACATTTTCGGAATCGATTTTAATAGGGATAAAATTTTAATGGCGAGAAAACTGAAAATAAAAGCAATTCGAAGTGACTTAAATGATGTATTGCCATATAAAGATAACTTTTTTGATGTTGTTACATCGATTCATTCGATTGAACACTTAATATACCCCGACAATTTCGTTAAAGAAGTTTACAGGGTATTAAAGCCAAACGGATACTTTATTGTTTTAACACCGAATTTAGCCAGTTGGCACAATGTAATTGCTTTACTGTTTGGAATACAACCCTTTTCCGGACCGAATATATTTGACGAGACTGATTTAGCAAACGATGGCAACATCATAGATCAAATAAATCTTGATGAGTTAAAAAGGAGAACAATAAATAAACAAGACCAAGAAGACGGAAGACATATAAAAGTAATGACTTATAAAACATTAAAAAAATTACTCAAACTGAAACATTTTAAAATTGAGAAATCTAGCGGATTTGGTTACTACCCCTTTCCAAATTTTTTTTCAAGACTTCTTTGCAGAATGGATATTAGTCATAGTCATTACTTTATAATGAAGGCCAGAAAATGAAAATTATTTTCAAAATTATCAAAGCCAATTCCGGTAGTGATGTTTATTTCGAGAGACTTTCAAGAGGTTTAAACAATCTTGGACTAGAAACAAAAATAGTTTATTTCAACAAATGGTTTCAATTTCTTCCTTTTTTGGTACCTTTTTTTGACAAAGACCATGAGGAGGCAGATATAATTCACTCAAATCTTGAGTACGGATGGGTTTTTAAAAGAAAAGATATACCTCTAGTTTTAACTGCCCATCACAATGTAATAGACGGTGGATATCAAAAATTTACCAGTTTGATTCAAAAACTTTTCCATTATTTAATATTGAAGCCCAACATCAAAAAATCGTTAAAGACTGCAGATAAAATAATTGCTGTCAGCAACTTTACAAAAATTTCTTTTGTCAAAACCTTTAAAATTAGTAAGAAAATTGAGGTAATTTATAATGGTATTGATCTTGATGTTTTTAAACCATTAAAAGTTAAAAAATATAATCAAGATAAAAAATTTCACTTGATTTTTGTCGGTAACTTAATTAAAAGAAAAGGCGCAGATCTACTTCCAAAAATAATGAAAAAACTTGGAGATAAATATGTGCTCCACTATACTAGCGGATTACGGACTAAACCCCCGAAGAGGTTTAATCTAGATAATATGATTCCATTGGGAAAATTATCTCTTAAAGATTTGGTTAAGGAATATAATAAATGTGATGCATTATTATTTCCAACCAGGCTAGAAGGGTTTGGTTATGCTGCAGTGGAGGCAATGGCTTGTGGAAAAACAGTTATAACCACAAATTGTTCATCATTACCAGAACTTATTATGGACCAGAAAAATGGTTTTTTGTGTAAATTAGGCAACATTGATGACTTTGTTGAAAAAATAGAATATTTAACTAAAAATAAGAAATTAATTATTAATATGGGTATAAAGAACAGAAAAATGGTTGTTAATTTGTTTTCTGTTAATAAATGGATAGATCAATTTATTAAAATTTACAATAATTATGTTTATTCTAGGAATAGTAGACAGAATAATAATTAGTCTAAATATTAAATTTTCAAAACTATACAATGCGATTATTGAAAACTAAAAAAAATTGGGATAAATTTGCAGAAAAAAACCCTATGTGGGCAATCTTAACTTCAAAGATAGATTGGACCGAAAAAGAATTCTTTTCTACAGGCGAAAAAGAAATTGAAGACATTTTGACCGATCTTAACAAACATAAAATCTCGATAAATTTCAAAACAGCATTAGATTTTGGATGTGGAATTGGAAGATTAAGCAGAGCCCTCGCAAGGTATTTTGATAAAGTATTTGGCGTTGATATTTCAATAAGAATGATAAATGAAGCAAATAAATTGAATAAAAATAAAAATGTTAATTTCTACTTGAATGATCAAGATAATCTGAACATATTTAAAGACAACAGTATTAATTTTATTTATTCAAATATTACTTTGCAGCACATAAGTCCAACATACTCAAAAAGGTACATTAAAGAATTTATTAGAATAATCAAAAAAGGAGGTATAGCTGTTTTTCAAGTGCCTGAAAAAGCTACTATTTTTGGAATATTTAAAAATAAAATATCAAAAACCGTTTTTAACATTAAAAAACATGTTTTTAAAAAAAATACACCAGTTATGGAAATGAATTGCATCAGTTTTGAAGAACTTAAAAGAATTGTCCAAAAAAACAATTCAAAAATAATAATGAGATACAAAAATAATATGGCCGGAAGATATTATTACAGTTACACCTATTTTCTGACAAAATGAAAATAAAATCTAAATTTTCATTAGATAAATTATTAGAAACGTATACAAAAAATCGAAATTTACATAAATTATAACTTCGTGAAATTATATGTTCGACAGACTTAAAATAACACTTTACAAAATTGTATTTATTTCTATATTAATTGCAATTTCTACATTGTTTATCAAAATTGTTTTCCATGATATATATATGGGAACAGATGAACTCCGTACAACATATGTTGCAAAAGAAATTGCAGATAGAGGTAACGTTTACTATACTGATTTAAACAACACAACATACAATACAAATATTTTTGTAAAAACCGGATTCTTTATCAACGACAGTAAAGTGATTTACCCCATTGGTTTCACTATTAATTCTTTAATTTTGGTACCTATATTATCCCTAACTCATGGAAATACTCACATCTTTAATATTTTCGCACTAATATGTTTCATTTTGTCGTATTTAATGATTTATCAAATTTTCTCTAAATTAGGGTTAAATGCTTCCATCTCTCTCTTGGGATCAGTTATTTTTTCGACCACAAATTATAATCTCGCAATGTATGTAGCCTATTTTCCAGATTTTTTATTGCAACTATTAGTTCTTATTTTTATAAATATTGTTATTAACTTCAATATATCAAGAAAATTAAGCTATTTATATTTAATATCTTTTCTCAGCCCTTTTTTACTTGCCTATAAAGTAACAATGTATCCTGTTTTGTTTACTTTTATACCTCTCTATTTATTATTTTTAATAAAACATAAACAAATAACAACTAATCATGTTTTCAAGTTCAGTATTATATTTATAATTGCATTTTGCATATTTAATTTTCCTCAATATTTAACATCTACGATAGGTGAACCATATGGTAATTTAATTGGAAGTAATAAATCAACTCAATCAAATTCTAATTTGATTACTCAAGGTAACAGCATTGATTCTTTCGTTTATACAACTGAACATTTGACAACTAAATTTTATTCCGATTTTTTAGTTCCAAAAGAAAACGGAAAATGGTTGATATGGCATCTAAATAATAATTTTACTTTTTTTTCTTCAAACAACATAATAGTTCTCTTTGGTTTATTAGTCTCTACTGTATATCTCTTTAAAGTTAATCGGTGGCTATTTACTGCAGTGATACTTATATTTATAACTAGTTTTTTATTGTGGGGTAATATGAGTTTTTATGGAGGAGGTGTTCCAAATTTATCCAATCTCTGGAACTCCCATACGAGATATATGTTACCGGTAATTATTTTATTTTATATATTAGGATTTTTCTATATTTCAAAAATTGCAAAAAAACAATATTTATTAATTATTTTACTCATTTGTATTTTTACAAGAACTTGTATAAGTTTTACGAAAGACTATCCTTTCGCGCAGTATTCATTAGTAAATAAAACCGGATTTGTTTACGATTATTATAGAGAAAAAGAATCAATAATAAATTTACATATCCCAAAAAATTCTATATTCGTTTCAGCCACGTTTGATGATTACGATTTAAGCTATTATTTTAATAATTACGCTAATTTAAAATTGTTAGCCAATAATCCTGTAGAGATGAGGTCAATAATAGATAGATTTGTTAATGATAAAACTAAAAATGTATATTTTTTGTTTCCCTGGTCAGATAGTAGATTTAATCCTATTAGTCGACAAGAACTTAATAGTATCTATCAATATATCGAATCTACATTTTCATATAAAGTTGTGTTGGAAGGTAGACGTAAACAATTATTATTGTTATCGAGAAAAGGATAAATATGTTCGCTAGCGAATTACTTACTATTCCAATATCAATATTTGTTCTTTTTTTTCCTGGTTTTTTCGTATCACTATTATTTTTTAAAGTGAAAAAAATAAATTACATTGAAAGGATTTCACTTTCATTTATGTTTTCGATTATATTAGTACCGTCAATTGTTTTTTTTATCAATATTTTCGGTGTCCCCATTACTTCCGCAATGACTATTTCTGTAATTCTGGGAGTTGTGATTTTAAGCATTATTATTATAATAATCCGGTATTTTAAAATTAAACATGGAAAACAGGTACAGTATGAAGAAAAATCGATAAAGGGCCTTTAATGACTTTAACGAATGAAAATCATATAAAAAATAAATATTAGTGTGAAATCGATAGCGCTGAAATTTTTCCTAGTAAGCCCGGAAAATCTAACGTAAAAATTCTAAACGAAGAATCTAAGATATGATATATATAAAACAAAAGTATCAACAACAAGCGATAATAAACATCCTTAATTGATTTCAAATAATCTTTTTGCATTATGACCTCATTATATCTTCCTGAAAAATTAACTATGGCTTTTATTTTCCGCCCACTATTCGAGCGGAGGTGATTACACACCGCTTCTGAACAATAGAATACCTTAAATCCCTTTCGGGTTACTTTAGAACAAAAAACTGATTCTTCAAATTTCATATGTCCTATTAACTTAGTACTAAATCCACCTACGCTTAAAAAAACGTCCTTTCTTACCATCATATTACCAGCGCTTACCCAACTTACTTGTTGGCTGATATCTGAATCAAAGTTAGTAGAAGTCAATCCAAAAAGGTATATATTCCCCGTTTTCGAAAACTCCTTTTTAAACCACGGATAAAAGATAATTTTAGCTGGGTTATATAATCCAATCTTTCCCAGATTATTAATTTTTCCACCCACAACAGCCATATTTTTCTCCTTTTTAATTATTTTGACTAAACCAGACAACCAATTTGGTTCTGGGACACAATCATCATCAATGAAAGCTACGTACTCACCATTTGCATACTGGACCCCCTCGTTTTTTGAAACTGATTGACCAGTTGGACTTAAATGACCGATATATCTGAATTTATCTTTAATACAAATTTCTTTGATATCCAAGCAATTTGCATCATCGATAACAATTACTTCAACATTGTCGACATCAAATCCACGTCCTGATGTAATTGCACCTAAACATCGCTTAAGTTCGAAAACCCTACCAATAGTTGGAATGATGATGCTTATTTTAGGTTTCACGTCTTTTGAAATAGTCATTAATAGCTTCAAAAAATACACGTATTTCTTTTATTGATCTATACTTAACTAAAGAAGCGGGTATTCTTATGAATGGGATGTAAATCAGGAAAAAATATAGAAAAAATATAGTTTTTTTAAATTTTGTAGCATTTTTGCCAACAAAATATAATCTATTTCTCCATATGTAATAGTATCTAAACATACTTCTACTACTGTCGCCACCAGTAGATTTAGACAACTTGTGAAATATTTCTATATCGGGATTGTATAAAATGCGATAACCATTCTTTTTATAATTCTGAAAAAAATCTAAGTCCTCATAATAACAAAAATAATATGGATCAAACAATGGCTTCACACCTGATATATTTGATAATTTGACCATAAAGGCACATCCAGAAATTGAATCACTAAAGACAGAATTATTCGAGTTTACATTTCTTTCTGCACATGTATAAAAATTTACATATTTTGCTCCAATTTGAAATGTTTTATCGCTATAAGATAAAATCTTCGCTCCAACAATAGCTATTTTATTGTTACCAATGTATGAATTTACAAATTTACTAATAGTGTCTTTTGGTATATATGTATCATTGTTTAATAAAAACAAATAATCAGATTTATTTTCATTAAGAACTTGTCTTATCGCAATATTATTCCCTTCTGCAAAACCATAATTTTTGTCATTATTGATAATAAATAACTTTCTATTTGAGGGAAGAGGGTCTAATTTTTTCTTACCCCTTAAATATGTTCTCAGTTCTAATTCTTTTTTTGTATATTCAAAATATTTAATTGGTTTATTTTTTTTAGAATATGTGAAATAAGAAGATAATATTTTTTCATCTCCACTAGCCCATTTTTTTATCATTTCTATAGAGTTGTCTTTTGATCCATTATCAACGACTAACACCTCATAGTTGGCATAAGCGTTTTGATAGACCGATTCGAGACACTCTATGGTATCTTTCCATCCATTCCAATTTAGTATGATTATTGAAACTCTTGAACAAATCATCTTTTGCAAATAGCAATCAAGTATTTACTGTTTTCTGGTCTATCATTTATATATGAGACTTGATTTAAGTTATAAGCACTTCTAATTTTTTTTGGAATTAGCGATTGGCGTATTTTTTTTGGAAATAGTCTGATAATTAATCCCTTTAAAAATTTTGGCTTTGACTGAAAATCTTGACCCTTAAGTATTATATTGGAAAAATATTTACCAAGAAGTGAATAAAAATCATTAAAATAAAACTCGATTACATGATATTTATTAATTGGTTGAATTTTATTAGGGCTTGAGTATTTTTTATTAGGCGTTGAAATAATAATCGTTCCGTTTGGTTTTGTAACGCGTTTTAGTTCCTTCAAAAAAAGGTCGTATCTTTTTATGTGTTCAATAGTTTCATATGAAACAACAACATCAAATTCGTTATCCCCAACAGACCTCAAATCTATTCCGTTTTCGCAGATAAAATTCACATTATCACGTTTATAATGCTTTCTGGCATATTTAATCGCTTCTTCGGAAACATCTATTCCTAAATACAAACTACACCCATAATTTGCAATTATCTCTGATCCGTAACCAGAACCACACGCAACATCTAACACTCGTTTACCGTTAACATATTCTTTTAGATAATAATATCTATCCAGATGTTCCTTCTCGATGACAACAGACATTTGACTAACTATTGCTCTTTCACCGGTAAATTTCATGTTTTATTTGATTCTCCTTAGATATCCATCTACATTAAATGTTGCATTTTTACCAAAAAAATCACACCATTTTTTCTCTATTTTATAATTAATATTATCTTTTAGAAATTCATGAATAGCCCTTACAGGTCCTCCATTAAATTTCTTTTTCATTCCGAGTTCATCAACAATTCCATCTTCAACTATTAGGTAAGAGTTAATAGAAACAAATGGGGCAAATTTTTTAATTGCCCCCATAGTGCACTCATATGTATGAGCACCATCCTCAATAACCAGTATTTTTTTAAAACCCCTAGTTTCCTTTAAATCATAATTTTCCCAACCCCCAGTAAACAACTTAATTCTTGGATGCTTAAGCAATACCTTTTCGTAATTTTTCTTAATATCAATTGTATGAATTATTCCAAATCCAAGTATGTCTAACAAATCACCTAAATATAAGGCACTGCCACCTTTTAGTGTCCCTATCTCTATTATTAAATCAGGCTTTACTTCCGAAATTATCATTTGATAAAGTGCGTAATCGAAAGGACATTTTGTTGTCGGAATTCCCCTATAGGTAAAATTATGATGTCCCATATAAATTGTACGGACATTAAAATCAGTGTAAACATTTCTATCTGTAATCTTGTAATAAATTTTGTTCAAAAAATTATATAATGGTTTCGGTAGATTTTTTTTAATAATTGAAATATAGTTCTTGCTCATATTTATGTTATTAATTTAGTTTTTTAATAAAAGATACTACACATTTTACCTCATTTTTCATTACAACTACCACTAGTATACTATGGGTAAAAACAATAAAATTTATATCACTATTTTTTGATTTATGATTTTTCAATATCAGGCCAAAATCTTGAGATAAGTTTCTTTTCCAAAACTTCAATAATAGACCATTCTGGAATAGTAGAAATTTTATTATCTTTTACTAAATTTGATAATCCAACACAAAAATGATCTTTCATTCATGAGACAGGTGTGTTTATTGAATATTCGAGGCTTACAACAGGATCTTTTTCTTTAGGATCGGTTATAGAAAAATAAGCACCAATTTTATTTCTCCAAAGATAAACTTCTGGTACAACATCTTTTACATAATCCAAACACATTTTTTTTTACTATTTCATTATTGTCAATTAAATCTTGTGTGGTCCACTTATTTTTACACAACAAATCCAATGTTTTTACGGTTCTACAATAACTAGCGATAGAAACCGAAAACCAATTAAAAATATTTAGTAAAAACTCATCATGAGCACTACTTTCAAACATTACAAATTTGCAATTTTTGTCTTGAATATATTTACTGTATATACTTTCATTTCGATATTTGTCTTCAGCAGTTTTCATTAAGTTAGCCTGAAAAAGTATTCCCCTTGCAGTATAATCAAGTGTTTTTTGATAGTCCTATCAAGACATGTTATAAGCTCGAGAAGCTAGGAATCACAGAGATAGACGGCAAAATAGTGTTTACTGATAATATGGAGGTAAACCATGAATAACTATACTTCCGCTCTTCATGACGAAAAGACATTTTATAAGGCTTTCTTAAGAGACTTGGAACAGTGCCAAAAGGAAGTAATTATCGAAAGCCCGTTTATTACTTCAGAACGTATGAAAGCACTCTGGCCAATTTTGAAAAGACTGTACGTAAAAGGCGTTAAGATCTTTATCATTACTCGCGACCCAAAAGAACACACCGATAGTTACGATAGTCAGTCTGAAAGCGAAATAGAGACACTGGAAGCCATGGGGATACAGGTTTTACTCTGTACCGGTAATCATCATCGAAAACTGGCTATCATTGACCGTACGATCCTTTGGGAGGGCAGTTTGAATATCTTATCGCAAATACATAGCCGTGAGATTATGCGCCGCCTTGAAGGCGGTGGCTTCGCCGTAGATATGTTTAATTTTTTGAATTTTGGGAGATACATATAAAAGTGTCATACTTCGACCATATGGCACAAGATACTGGTTACTAAATGGCTGAACAGGATATTGAGTCAACCATCACTTTCCTTAAAACTCAGGGCAAGTCGTGTTCCCGATAAGACGCAATCAGCCATCTCGAAGAGAAACACGTCGTTATTCATATGGTTGCACATAAAATAGTTGAGGATGAACAAAGTGGAAAAATTAATCCGGTAAAATTGAAAAAAGACTAAAACGACAGGATGTCCGAGGACTTCACCTTTAAAACTTTCAAAATTTCCCTTAGTGTCTCTATCGTCGGATTTTCCTCATCACGCTCAATCCGAGCATAGTAATTCACACTGACATCTGTCTGCCTCAGTCCAAACTTTAGACGAGCTTCCTTTAATTTTTTACTGATTTTCTGAGGTGACATATCATGCTTATTATACATTTGGTAATGTCTATAGAGTAATTGGAGCTGGATCCTTTTTAATCTCAGCTTAACAGTTTTAACCCATTCTCTATTTTTACCCTCAAATTAAAGCTCGGAATATTTTAATGACAGCAACTTTACATCTTTTCCACTTTCTTTTCTCTTTAATTCACTTAGTATTTTTCTTTCTGCTTCTGGTGTCCAATATATTTTTAGTATATCTTTTGCCCGTGTTATCGCAGTATAGAATATGTTGTGTGTAACCATTTCTTCTATTTCATCAGTAATGACCACTTTAACCGAAGAATATTCCAAGCCTTGAGCTTTATGAATTGAGACAGCATATGCAACTTGAAAAGGAACTACAGTATCGGAGAAGGAATCGTCATCATCGTCTGTGCTTTTGAATTTGTTGACAAAAAAACGAATTATCGAATTACCGTTTTTGGAGTTGTCCATTAATTGAAAATCATAGAAATCGGCATCGAATTGATTTATAACCTTAAATATTTCAACGTCGAATTGTATCTTTTCATCAAAAACTTCTATCCCAACTATTTTTCCTTTTAAATTGTTGTAGATTAAAGGTGTAAATCTTTCAGATTCATTAAATAAAATGGGATCATTTACTTTATATGTTTGAACACCCCAATATATTGGGGTGCTTGTATTATTCCCCTGCAAAAATTTATTGATGTTGTTTATTCCATAAAGTCCATCATAATTTAGACATAAGGTTATTTCATCTTCTACAGAGTGCTCAAAAATTGAACTATCTAATGTAACAGAATAATTATTTTTTGTAATGCATTCCAAAATATCATCATCGATATTCCTGACCCGATTCCACAAACCAAGTAATTTTTGGTTATTACTGCGGTAAGGTTTAGTTAATTCAGATACTGATGTTGCTGGAACAAACTTTCGTACTATAGTAAACCAATTGCCAAAACGTATCGATTCGATCTGAAAGATATCTCCGACTAAGACTATTAATTTAAAAGATGCTTTTTCTAAAATGGCGAGCATATCTGAATTACTAACCGTGCTGCATTCATCAATGATTAATAAATCAAACTCTATTTCAGAATTTCCATTAGACAAAAATTTTGTCACTGTGCTAAAAGTACAACTTGCCGCAGTAACCCTTCTCTTTAAATTGTCTACGGCCGGATTAGTATTAGCTAAATAGAGCTTCTTGTTATTGTTAAAAAAATTCGAAATATGATTTATTAATGTCGATTTTCCTGTTCCAGCAGATCCATATATCAAGGCCACTTTTGATTTTTCAAACAATTGTCTTAATTTATCTTTTTTTTCTTCACAATCAATTTCGTACGCACTCGATTTTAACCATGAATCAAATGAACTAGAATAATTCCTTATACCTTTTAAAGATAAACTTTTCAATTTTTCGATGATATGAAAAGTATCTTCTTCATACCCCTTTATATAAAAATGATCTTTGAATATTTCTAATTTGCGATGAGCGTGCTTATAATAAAGCCCTTCATTATATTTATGGACAAGGTCATCAATATTTTCAAAACCAACGATATCTTTTCTGGGGGTATATAACTGTCCTTTAATCTCTGTATTGTTTTTTATATATCTAGCGAATAATTCGTGCTCTCGTTTGTTTGCATCAAAACAATTAAATAAATCAGAAAGTATTGGATTATGATCTATTAATGAAGTATTAAACGGCATTTCATCAAATGGAATACAACCGTATTTAAGATACAAATTTGACAATTTTCCGCAAGCTTCGAAATTATACTGTCGTTTGAGGACTTTATTGTTAAGTTTGTATAGTAAATACTTGACCACATTACTTCCGGGAGAGTTATTTTTTATAACATCGCGGCTTTTATCTAAAACCTCAATGATATAGTTTGTTTTTGCTTTTTGAGCGATTGTCTTTATAAAACTCTGATAATTAGCATCAGGGAAGTCAATTATCTCAACGAGATTCAACTCCGTTTTCCTAAGTAGTTGCATCAACGTACGATATTCAAGAGTTCCGCTATTTATTTGTGCGTGTTCTCCGAATATGTCAGCAAAATGACCAAGTTCACATGGACGAATTGATACCTCCCAATCATCTATAATTTGAATTGGCATCATTTTCCCAAATACTTTTATGCTTTCATTACTTATAGTGAGTTTGACAGCATAGTTGGGAGATATGTCTAATTTTGTAAATGCAATAATTCTGTCGAATTTACTTGTTCTATCATTAGCCGTAGTGAAAGTTACTTCGTAATAAACGTCATATCTTACAAAGAACGGTTTTATTTTTTGAATATAATATCGATCATTATAGTTATTTTCTATTCTTGTTGATTTTGGTTGATTTATTTTCTCGGCAATCTTTTCATAGTATTCCTTTAAAGCGGAATCAATCTTGATTGGAAATTTATCGATATTTATTAAAACTTCAAAGTTATATGTATTTTTAAGGAATAACTTTATTTTAAGTAAATATTCATAATACTTCAGCATTAATCTTTCCGAGTTTTCCTCATCAAGGGTGTAGTGTGAAGCCGTGATTTGTAAAAATTGATGAAATTTAGTTAAAAACCTCAGTTCTCCTCTTGTTTCTACGTACTCATTTGCTTTTGTAATATTTTCATAGGAAACCTCAATATCTTTTCCTCGACTATAAGCTTTTAATGAAACATGTTCAGCAAAGTTCCTGAGTTGGGAAAGAATGTTTTGCGATAACAAACCTCTATCTGATACGTCAAATTTACTAATGTTGTCGCAGATTGCTTTGTCAATTTTAAGGATAGCGGTATCGATTTCACTCATGTTCCAACTTTATATTTTTTTAAATTAGGTTCATTCATATGTGCGAAAAAACTCAAAATTACTCTTTATTAGATCTCATCCTAATTATAGTTTAAACCAGGCTATATTATTACTAACTAGGACTTCCGTTCCCCAGAAATACCCTCGGATTGACCGGTATGCCGTAGACATTTATCTGGAAATGAAGATGAACACCTGTTGCCCAGCCGGTTTGTCCTTGGCCTCCAATCACATTGTCTGTAGTCACCTTCTGGCCTTTGTAGACATAGATCTTGTCTAAGTGGGCATAGATGGTCTGAATGTTGTTACCGTTATCGATAATGATGTGCTTCCCAAATCCCCAAAAGATTTCTCCGGCATAAATTACAGTTCCATCCATAGCCGGGTTAACCGGATCGTCAAGTTTTCTGGCGATATCAATCCCGGTATGAAAGGGTTGGTAAATACTCATTTCTCCAAACTCCAGGGTGATGACTCCTTTGGTCGGCCAAACAATCGTGGGGTTAATTTCTTTGACAACTTTACCGGTTACCGGATCTTTAATTTGGATGTTTTGAGTTGTCGGGTTTTGATCCACCAGTTTGTTGGAAACGACATTGATACCGACTTGAGTGAGAAGAATAACGGCAGTCACTGGGAGCATCAGAACTGCTACGAATGCCAAGAGTACGTATTTCAACTCTTTTTGAAACGACCAAAGAGTTAACATCAGCTGGGGATTCATGACTAGATATAAACTTCCCTGGGGTCGGTGGTTAGCAGCGGATGTTCTTCATCCGAAGCCACCACTTTTACTGCCACATGGTTTTGATCAGCGATCAGAAGCGCCTCGCCGCGATCACAGGTTAATAGGTAGTGCTGTTCATAGGCGGAAAGATGAAACTCACTAGCCACCTTTTTGATAGTGGTAGTATCCTGGCGCATCAGAATTCTTAAAGATGATTGGCTGGCAATCGCTTTGCCATATTCTTGATTCAAAAAGTCATTAGCTTGCTGAGTAATGATGGTTACTCCCAGATAATATTTTCTGGCTCTTCGAACCAACCCCGAAATGAATCTGGCGCTTTCCGGTTCTTGAAGTAGAAGCCAGCCTTCGTCGATGACCAGCATTCTCTTTTGGGGATTTCCCTTGACTTCATTGTTTACGAAATTAGCCACCACCATCATCATGATTGATCGGATCGATTCATTCAGGTCTTTGATATCAAAAACAATTAAGCGGTTATCAAGTTTAATATTAGTTTGGGAATCAAAAACCGTGGACAGTGAGCCTTTGACAAACCGTTCCAGCCGATCACACAAATCTTTATGTTTCATGGCTTTCAGATTTTTGTAAAAGTCTTTCAGGAGTGGATATTTTGCTTTTTTCAATTTAGCCCCCTTACGGGTGGTTAAACCCATCTTTTTGTAAGTCAGCAGGAGTGCCCGGTCTACCGAAGCCCTCTCCTCCGAAGTCAGGGAACCCACCATTAAGGAAATAAGCTCGGTGAGATCTTGAATATGTTCCGTTAAATTGTTTTCATCGGTAACAGAGTGTTGGGAATATTCGAACGGATTAATCTTTTCTTTGGAGCTACTTGATAGTTTAATATAGGTGCCGTTGACACTGGCCGCTAATTGTTTGTACTCCCGTTCCGGATCAATAATAATGACTTTAGTGCCCTGCATTAAGTGTCTGAGGATTTCCACTTTGGCGGTATAGCTTTTTCCCGATCCCGATTGGGCAAAAATAATGGAGTTGGCGTTATTTAAACTATATCTATCAATAATCACTAGCGAATTATTTGATTTATTAATGCCATAAAGAATGCCGGATTCCTGAACCAGTTCCGATGACACAAAGGGGAAGGTGAGAGCGGCACTGGAACTATCCAGGTTTCTCTTTTGGGCTAATTTATTTTCGGATCTGGGTAAAATTGATTGTAAGCCTTCAATTTGTTGAAAAGTTGCCGGCTTAATGTAGAAAAGGCGGGTTTGCATGACAGTTTCTAAAAGCTTGGTGATTTTATTAAGTTCATTTACCCTCTCGGCACTAATCGTCATATAAATGGAAATCTGGAAGAGTTTTTCCATACCCCGTTGGATTTTATCTTTCAGTTCCATGGCCGATTCCAGGGGATCGGTAATTTCACTCCCAATCACCCGGCCTTCTTTAAGCATGGTCCGTTTGGTGGATTCCAGTTCAGTGATTTTCCGGATGAGTTTAGGGATGGCTGTTAAAGGATCAACCTGCTCGATGTGATAGCTGATATCAATGTTATGGTTAAAGTTAATCAGCATCGAGAGCCAACCGGTGGCGGCCACATAAGGGTAGCCCGAAATAAAGAGCGTCCTGACATACCGGTCGTTAATCTGTAGAAAACTCGCTTCCTCTTTCATGCCGGCATAGGAGATAAGATCGAGCTGATCTTGTTGGCCGTAAGCAATATTGATGGCCTGATTAGTCAGTCTTTTCTTCAACTGACGGCGTTTCCATTTTTTAATCGGCTTAATGTTTGATATTTTTTTCTTTAGGTTAAACATAATTATTTTTTAATAATGCCTCGACGGTTTCTTTAGTTAATGCCTGAGTTTTCAGGCTCTCAGTGTTGTAAAAGGTATAAAAGAGATTCAGGATTTCGATGCCGGTCAGAGGTCTGGCTTTCATCTGCATCCGCTCCAAACCTTTGATGATGATGTCAGTTTCCAGAGACAAATGTTCTTTGATTAGTTTCCAGTCCTGGTGGTGATCGGTGTGTTTGTAAGGCACTACAATATAGAAACGCCGGGACAGAATTTTGTTGCCCGAAACCAGTTTTTTCACAAAGGCACAATAACCTTCAATTTGTTTTTTGTAGGCTGGCACTGTTTCTTTGTCTTTGGTTTTGCCGATGTCCTCAAGATATTTATCAATATCCACTTCCCGAACGCGGACTAGTATTTGAATTTGACAGGGTAAGGCGTTCAGGAAATTTTGGAAACTATCAATAATCACATCCTGCTCTTCTTCGCTTTTTAGTTCGAAATTGACCGAAGACGTTTCCAGGATTTGTCGGTATTCGTTATTTGGCAAAACGAGGATATTATCGACTACTTCCTTGATTTGGATCTGTTGGCGGCTACTGATACTGCCGGATTTGTTTAAAGGGTTTTTCATATTGTTCTTTTATTAAATTGATAGCGCACCACTTTTCCGGAACTGATAAAGTTTTCCAACTTAATAAGATCGGCCAGTTTAATGTCCGTGGCCTTAGCTTTGACAAGTTCTTTGACCGTCTTTTTGGCAGTCACAAATTCTATGGGCAGATCGGGAATATCAACTGTTCTTTCAGTCAGATCGTTTTTATTAAACAGATAATATTTTGGTCGTAGTCGATATTTTAAGAGCACCCCCAACCACTCGGCGACAATTTTTTCCTTAATTCGTAAGATAAGAATGACACAGATAAGGGTTACCAAAAGAATGAGTGGTAGCTTGTAGAGTGTCAGTTTCATGGCCGGGTAAAAGAGCAGGTACACGATGGCTGTCCAGAGAACCGGAAACATCAGGATTAAAATCTGGGTCATGTTGAGCGATCCCGCGATTTTATCTTCCACTGTGGTTATTTGTGCCGGAATAATAGTTGTTCTCATAGGTTAACTGTTTTTCTAGGTGTTTTAACCGAGGCAATTGCCGCTGCCACTTCTCTGTTTTTACCGGCACTCATCATGTTCATCACCTGGCCACCGACCTGTTTTACCAGGCCCGCCCCTTTGGAAAAGAAAACCAGTTGCATCAGGAAACCGGGAGTTTTTAATAGAGTGAGTAACAGTCCAATAGCTACTGCCACGGAGATTAAGGAATTATTTGTTTGTTCTGGCAGAGTCAGAAACGTGGCTGCTAATTGGATGGTCACCACATGGATAAATATGGTGAATACCGAGACAAAATAACTTTTGATGGCCATTTCCGCCAAGTCGGCGGTTTTAGGCAGTGTCCACAAAAGAAATACCAACGGAGACAGTACCGCTCCGAGACAAATGACAATCAGTCGACTGATGTACATCAGCAGTAACACGATGGCCACGATGAGAAATATTAAAAGAAAAATGAGAAGAATAAATGGGGCCGTGCCGTTGGTTAAATTGGTAATGGTGATGGCATTAGTAATCCAGGCATGATTAATTCCGCCGGTGGCTGAGATAACTCCGGATACCAGGGCATTACTAGCTTGGATGACGTAATCGGCCAAAAATAGCGAAACATTAGCTCCGAGAAATGCTAGCCCGATTCTTGGCAGTAAATGTTTAAATTCAATTTCTTCAAAACCAAAGGTGGAAGCACTCATAAATTGCAGACCGAGAAGGGCCACAATCAGAACAAATAAAGTGTCGGTGATTCCCAGAATTATCAGCCAAAATTTAACGATTGAGGCATTGTTAAGAAGTGTTGGGGTGGTTGATAAAAATGTCATGATACCGTCAACAATTGGCTTAGTAGCGCTTTCCACAATGTTTTGGACAAAACCGTTCACCGCATCAATCAAAACTTGAGTCAGTCCGCCGCTTGGGGCGACACTTTCAATTTGAGTTATGGGGAGTGTGGCCGTGTTACCACTTCCCATGTCACCGGTCAGAGCTCCGGTAAATAGGGATACAATGGCACTGGCCGCTAGGACTATGACCAATCCAATAATGGCGTTACGGATGGTTTTCTTAGCTTCTTCCAGGGCGTCCGGTTTTCCGGTTGAGGTGATATAGAGATACCCGCCACGGATTAAAAAAAAGACCGCTGCTGCGGCCGAGATGATCGTAATAATCGACAAGGCGTCTCCGGTAAATGTCGTCACTTCCAAGGGTGCGTTAGTTGCGGCGTAAACGACAGAAGGCGCGCAAAGAGTTGCCAGTATAATACTGAATATCAGACTTAATAATTTCATATTGATTTATAGGCCAGAGGATTGGGTTACGGTGTTGCCGCTCCGAATGCTCCGGTTGCTAAATCAGAGACGATGTTAGTTAAAACGAAAGCTCCGAGGACTACTGCCAAACCAATGGCTGAATAGAGAAGAGTTTTCTTGGAACGATCTAGTGTTTCGGGGTTACCGGAACTGGTGATATAGCCAATGCCTCCCCAAACGAAAAACCCAGCAGCTATCAGACCGGCAATGGTCACGAGAACTTGGATAATGCTTTTAACAAAAGTCTCAATCTTGGTGACATCGGCCGCCGCAGCCAACACGGGAGTCGCCAACATTAATGCCGTCATGGCGAGAGAAGAAAAGACAATGATTTTATTTTTCATAAATCTACCTCCTTAAAAGACAAAAACTAACTTGTTAATGGGGGCAGATCAGTCACAAAAAAGCCCCTCTCAGAGGGGCAGCTCTTTAACTTGAGGGGATTATCATATAAACCAGAGGTAAAGTCAATAAGATAGGCCATCTAATCAATCTAAACAACGGTAATTTATCAAATTTCGGAGCTGGTTTTATTTAAACTTAAAAGTGGCCGCTATTTGATCCGTCAGTTTTTTATTCTCTTCAGAAATAGGCGTTGTGGAAAAAGAAAACAATCTGTTGTCTTTAAGTATAGTCGTAGAATAATGTGCTGCATCATCAGCTACTTCCTTTTGAAAAGTAAGATTACTTGGATATTTGAAAGAAAGACCAATTTCTTCAATAAATACCTCTTTTTAAACCACTTTCTGGTTGGACAGTGGAAGTTGTTTTTAAGGTAGCGGTTTGAATAATTTTAGGTGTCTTTAACTTCAAAATATAAATGGCTGCAGCGAATAACACTCCGCCAGAAATAAAAATTATTGCATTTTTCATACGTCTGGAAAACAGTATACATCTAGTTAGAAAATACCTCATACATAGGGGTCTTACCCCTCATTTTGCAAGGGTTTCCGTTTCACTCCAATAAACTGCGCTTCGCTGGCCCTTGCAAAATTTCACTCTGCTTTTTTAAAAAACTTTTAATTTAGGGTAGGTAGGCACCTACCTAAATTAAAAAATTATAAAAAGGAGAAAAAGCAAATGAAATTGCTAACAGATGAGCTTATAAATACATTTAAAAAAGTGGGGAGACAAGAAGAAGTTAAAGATCCATTAGTTATTGCTAAGTTTTTCAATCCTGCCGGAGCCGGTACTTGGTACGCCACGGAATATGATCCAGAAACAAAAGAGTTTTTCGGATTTGTTTCCATCTTTGGAGATTGGAACGATGAGTGGGGATCGTTTGCTCTTTCCGAACTCGAAAACTACCGCGACAAATTTGGCTTAGGCATTGAACGCGATAGATATTTTAGAGAAAAGAAAATCAGTGAGGTGGTTCCACAAGCCAAATTGTAACTGTTCGTAAAAAATAGCCCTGTGGTTTTCCATGGGGCTATTTTATTTCCTTATGCTTCTACCCTTTGCCACATATCACCCTTAAATCCGGATTTTTGGATTATTTCCTTGGTAGCTAAATAAAATGGTGTATTTGGGGATTCATTTTCAATAGTTTTGTATAAATGCCTTTTGGTTGTCTCATTTGGACAGATAATCAGAAATGTAGGCAATGGATCGGAGCTATAGTCTGTCCATCTATTAGCATAAGAATATTGGACATAATTGATCATTCTCTGGTCTAAAATTTTCCATGATATTTTTGCTCTTAACAATATTAAAAATGATCGGCTGGTTTTCTTTGATGTTTTAATCGCAATGTAAGCATCGAGTAGAGGTTTAGGTAGGTAATCAAAACCCTGTAAATTGGCGACGGTAGAAAAATGGAGTTTTTCTCCTTTTTTCATTTGGGATAAAAGATTGAGATAAATATCTGCCAGAAATAAACAATTAGTTACAAAACCAGGGGTTAAGGATTTTGTCCGGTAGGTCCTGTCTAGTATCACTAGATCATATTTATTATTGTCCTTCAGTTTTAATCTGGCTAGTTTTGTTAAATAATAGGTAGCAGGTTCTGATCTCTCTTTGAATTTATTTCCTTTAAAATCATATTTATCAATATAGTTTTTATCTTTTAGATCTTTTAGCCATTGTTGGATTCTCTGTGGTTTTTTGTGATTAAGTAGTTTTTGTAATTGATTAGTATTAAGAAAGTAGAATTTGTATAAGTAATTAAGAAGGTCAGTTTGTTTTGTAGTTATTTTTGGAAGTGTATTCATAGTTAGTTATTCATTATATTTATTTACTTTATATTCCTTCCTTTATATATAAAGGATATAAGTGTCAGACTTTTTTTAATTTTAGATTCAATTTTAACCAATTTTAGCTGGTACGGCACCAGCAGTTTTACTCATCAGTATCATCAGGTAATAATCCTTTTGATTGAGGTTTTTTCTTGTTTTTTTTAACTGTTTTTTGAGGTTTACGAGTAGTAACAGGACGAGCTATTTTGGAAACCGGTTTACTATACTTAATTGCAAAGTTGCTTCTTGAGGCCTCAATCACTTCTTGAACTTTATCTTGGTCATGATCCAAAAGAATCGGGATGGTCTCTCCTGAGAATGGTTCTTCCGACTCAACTGCCGAGAGTTTCATATAGAATCTGTACCTTGGTAGATTGACTATGTCACCAGGCGAGACATAGGGAGTAAATTGAGCGAGCATCAATTGTTCATCAACAGGACTGGCAGTTCGAAAACAAATAACGGTTCCAGTATTAGCCAGGATTACGTTGACTACATTCCGGTCTTCCTGTTGAGAAGTTGATTGTTCGGCAATAGTTAAACGTAGACCAAACTTCCTACCTCCTGACAATAACTTAGTAAATGAAGTTGTAGCAAAGTTCTGGAATTCATCAATAAAAAGATAAAAAGGTGTCCGGTCTATTAATTTAGTTCTCACCCTTCTCATGGCGGCTTGTTGGAGTTTGGCAATAATGGTAGTTCCTAAAAGTTGAGAGGTATCTTCTCCGAGCTTCCCTTCGGCTAAGTTGCAGATGAGGATTTTTCCGGATGAAAGAATCTCATCAAAATTAATGGTTGATTTTGGTTGTTCCAGAATTCTTTTAGCAGTTGGAGAGAATAGGAACCGTCCGATTCTGGCCGTAACTCCGGAAACCATTTTGACAACTTGAAAATTACCAGCTCGGCCAAACTCATTCTTCCAAAAGTTTTGTAGGTTTTCATCTTCAAGGTTGTTGGTAATACTTTTTTGATACTTTGGATCATTGAGAAGGTCATAAACAGTAAAGATGGTGGCGTTTGGAACGGTAAAGGCAGTATAAATAGTGTTTCTCAAGATATACTCTATTCGATGAGCATCAGTATTTTCATCCTTACTGAAGACTCTTCTAAAAACCGAGATGACACTCTCGCAAACCATTTCCTTTTCCTGCTCCAGATCGTCATCTTTTAGACCTGGGGTTAACTCAAGAAGATTAATTCCAATCGGATACCGAAGATCAAAAGGATTAAAGTAAATACAATCGTTAATTCGATTTTTTGGTACCGTAGTTAGTAAATCTTCAGCTAGATCCCCATGGGGATCTATGACCGCTACTCCTCTGCCTTTATTAATATCGTCTTTGACCATATGGAACATAATGGTAGTTTTTCCTGATCCGGTTTGTCCGATGATGTAGACATGGCGGGAACGGTCATCATCAGTTAAACCAATGGCGGTGTCGCTATTAGCATAGGTATTTTTACCAAAAACAACATCAAAATCTGCATTATTTTTGACCGATAATGGGGCTGGAAGTTCTTTGCTATGAACCTTGACCATATCTTCGGTTTGGGTAGTACTAGTATATGGAAAATGGTAGAGATCGGAAAGCTCCGAGGTTGAAAGAATTAAATTACCAGTAACATTTAGTAACCGGTGCTGATAAAACCAAAGTAACAAATCATTTATTGCTTTGAGTCTTATGTGTCTTTTTGCTTTCAATGATTGATATCCGGCGTTGGTAAATGGAGACAAAGCAGCTAGAAAGCCTTTTTCAATCGTTGACCTACTGGAATATGAATTAGTTACTGTTAAAAACCTTAAAGAGGTGGTGAATAATTGTTGATCTATTTTTTGTTTGATTTGAGTCTCTGCAATGTCCTTGTACGTACTATCTGGTAATTTCACTTTTATTGATGCAATCGGGAGAATCGGTCCTTCCCGTCCGGTGGTCAGAATCCAAATAAATAAACCAAGTGGAAATAACAGAATTTGCAGAAGTAAGTGAACAATAAAAAGTACAATATTACCCAAAGAAATGGAAGCCTGTAATTCAGATAAGACATCTTTTTTACCAAGAAATAATCCCCGTAGTCGTCCAATAGTATGAGCTGTGGTTCTACTTATTGGTGATACCACCATTTGCACTGCCACTATTTCATTTTCAGTAAGTTTTGTCATGGCTCCAGTGATGTAAGCAATCGGATCGTATTCCTCAAGGTTATCCTGTTTTTTCAGTGGAAAAGCAAAATGTTTAGTCAAACGGATATCAATAACATGTCCATGAGTATCTTTTTTCAAATAATCAACAGCTTCTTTGATCTCAATACCTGGTAGATAGGCAATTAGGGTTTTCTTAATAATGTCTGCGTCATCTACTGAAACTCGCAGAATATACCGGATACCTTTTTCTTTAGTTGAAACAATTTCAAATGAATATGACTTGGTAATATCAAACAGTCTGAATAGCCAAGAACGCTGGCGGAGTAATCCATGAACCGAGGTAAATAATTGAGTCGTTGTAAATGAACTCTGTTCGGTTGTTGTTGGCGGTGAGACTTTAAAAACTACTGTTGGTTTATTTGATTCTTTCCAAAATAGATAGAGTCTAATTGAGAGATAACAAATCCAGAGAATGGCGAGTATAACAACAAACCAAATAAGAAAAGGTAAATAAACAACAATAAGATGAGAAAAAGCCAAAAAATAAGGGTTTAACGAATGACTTAAAGATATAAATTCTTTCTGAAAGATTTTAAGAACAATGTTATTTTTCAACATAACTACCCGTTAATGGTTTATGGGCAGTTATCATCGTCTATTAACTATATTCGATGTTGTTCGAATGATACTCCAGAGACAAGCTTTTCGCAAAGGGGTTTAGTCTTTGATTTTCAAAAAAATAACACTCAAAAAATAGTAATTGATGGAAAAACATTTGAAATGAAACTCCAAGGGATTGGCACAAATAAGCAAAAATTTCCAAAATTCGAATTTTTGGTAACAGAATTATAAATATAATGATTTTTGACAACTGTAGGTTAGTGGAATCTTCACTTGATAATCCGTAACCTATTTTGTAGTCAAACCACGCTTTCTTTCTTTTCCCATTTCCACCATTACCACCAAAATAATCGCTTCTGAAAAGCATATTTTGTATTATAATCAATATATATAGATGAAAAAACTTGAAGCGAAGCAAATCAAATTAATCTTAATTATTTTCGGGGTTTTAATCAGTGTCAGTGTAATTGGATTTTTAACTTACAAATACTGGTCACCATTAGGTAGAAAGCTAAAGTTTAATTTTGGTGCCAAGGATGGCCAAATCACTCCCACCTTAACTCAAGGTCAAAACGGTAATTTTGCTATTCCCGCCCAGATCATCAAAAATGCTACCACTCGTTTTACTATGGATGTTAAGTCGGGCGAAATCGAATCTGTTACTGCCAAATTAAAATTTAAAACTGGACCAAAAGAAATTAAACTAGGTATCCGTGGTAATGAAAAAGATAAATTTGTTTATCAGCCTTTTTATCAAAAATTATTACAGGAATGCACCTGGAGTAAAGTCGAGGAAGTAAATAAATTTCTGTACCAGAAAGTCAAAAAATACGATAATATCGATCAACTTGTCGATAATCCTCCTGATTATCGACAAATTGCTTCATACAACATTCACCCCTCTGTTTTAATACAAAAACTATTAGCCAAAGGTTTCGATCAAAAAAACGCTAAAGCAATTGATGTCAAGACCGGACTTCGTGGCACTCACACTTTCGTGATCCGTGTCGATAAAGCCCCTTTTATTTTCAAATTATCCAAGCAAGATATCAATATGTATGCCGGTGAAGACAAATATCTTATTTCCATCAGCCGTGATGGAAAACTAATCGAAGAAAAATCAATTGCCGATGATGGTTTTGTAGGTATCGAAAAACTCAAAAAAGAGCCTCAATCAGTTGAGTTTAATTTAACTGATATTGAACCGGGAATTTACGAAATTAATGCCAAAAACGAAAGTAAAGGCGGTGATTCAGTTATCACTCAAATTACCACCAATCAATCTAAATTAGTCATCAAAAATAATGTCTTCACTCTCTTTGATAAACCTATAATTTTCTATATCAACACTTCTCCTCTTACTCTCACTGCTGTTCACAAAGAATATCTTCAAACCGTTAAATTAAACGACACCATTCCTCTCGACCTTAAAAAAGAAGGTCAAAAGTATGTTTTTGATTTAGAAAGTTTAGTTAAAGATAAAAAATCAAACGAATTTTATAAACTGGAAACCCCAAAAACCGATGTAAGCTTTAGTAGTACCGGTTATTTTGCCTTTGCTCCCGAGCAATATTTTGACCCCGAAGTTATCCGTGCTACCGACCTCAACACCGTTGCTTCGCTAGATGAAATCGACTACCTTTTGACCAGTGTTCCCAAAGCTCGTCAGGAAGGGGACTGGCTGGTTTCCGAGGTTACCTTTGACCCCAAAGATATAAAACTCGATGACACCAAAAAATTATATTTCTCCCTGGAAATGCCCGATTTAGCCAAATATAGCGGCGAACTAGAAATTGATTCTTTTACTGTTGATGTCAATCTCAAAGGTGTTTTATCCAGTGTATTCAACAAACCCTCAGTTAACAATCAAAGCAACACTGCCCCAATAGAAAATAAAAATTTCTTTAACCAAATAGCCGATTTCTTTAAAAACTTATTTAAAAAGAAACCATCAACCAATCCAACTATCACCCCGATTCCCTCAATCAGGGTTACGCCAACTAATAATTCCATTACTGTGGTACCCACCAAAATTCCCAGCGTTTCTCCCAGTCCTACCATTACTCCAACTAGTAAACCCACCCCAACTCCCACCATTAAACCGAGTCCCACTACTACCGGGCCAACCCCTACCACTGGCATCAGTAAAACCATTAAAATCCAGGTTTTAAATAGTGGTGCCCCCGCTGGTTACGCTAAAAAATATACTGATTTGATCAAGGCCGCTGGCTACCTCTCGGTCACTGCTGGCAATGCCACTGGCGTCAATACTAGTAATGCCACTATTTCCTATCCCGACAAACCCAACTACAAAGTTGACGTTGCCGTTATTGAAGATATTTTAAAAATCGAGTATAAAACCATCAACAAGGTCGTCAACAATGCCAGTTCGGACATTGTCATTACTATTGGGGCCTTATAATTTAAAAAATGATTCTGCCCCGAAAAAATTCTTATTCAGAATTCTTAGGTGAAATTTTGTCGATTCTTTTCTCCTATTCTCTCGTCTTTTACCTAATTTTATATTTATTCGAAACTATTGCCCCGGGTTTTGTTACTGACAATTTTCCCCTTAACTGGGTTCTTATCCCCACTCTAATTTTTGGTGTTTTATCAACCATTTTCCCCGCGGCTGAAGATGAATCCAAGGCCAAAGAAATTAAAAAAACTTCCCTTTTTGACCTGATTTTTACCATTGCTCTCTCCATTGGTTCTTTCTTTTTGATTTTTTATAAATTCAAAATCGATAATTTAACCTTAAAATGGGCGGTCTCACTGATGTCCAGTCTTTTGACCTTATTTTTAGGCCTGATGCTTTTGTATTTCCCCGACGATTTAGTTGAAGAGGAGGAAATAGAGGCTGTCGCCTCTAGTAACAATCAAGTTGCTAAATTTACTTTTAATCTTAAACGCTTATTTTTATCTCGTTTCCAAATTCCTGTCCCCGTGGCTCTGGTAATTTTAATAGTTTTAACTATCTTTATCCCCAAAAACACTGCCAAGATTATGAAATCCGCTAACTGGCAAACTAAAAACGAAGCAGTGACGACTCCTACCATTACTCCCGTGCCCACCAGCCAAATGGCCATTGTTCTCCCCGCCGCTGATCCCAATTTAAAAATAATTGTTGCCAATGCCGGCACTGAAAAGGGTGAAGCCAAACGAATTGGTAATCTTTTTATTCAAGCTGGTTACAAAGATGTCATCGCCACTGATTCCGCCAGAAGTATCGACAACGCCCTAATTGAATTTAACGATACCAATAGTTCTCAAGCCGATTTAGTTCAGGAGGTCTTAAAAGGGGAGTACTTGACTGTCAACCGAACCCCTCTGGCCACTACTTCTGCTGAAATAAAAGTCTTTTTAGGAGCTCAACCTAAACCTGTTGATACCAATCCCGACTATCAAAACGAAAACTTCGACTTTTTCTTTAACTAAAGTGCTTTTGTTACAATGATTTATTCCTGTGAAACCTAAATTTTTAAATGGTCTAATTATTTTTGCCTGTTTTCTGGTCTTTATTAGCTTGCGTTTCTATCCCTATCTTCACGATCAAATTCCTTTGGGTTACGACCCCGGATTATATTTATATGGTTTCAAAAATTTTCCCTTTACTAATCCTTGGCTAAAAGCCATGTTTCCCCCCGGGCTTTTTGCCTTTGTCAAATTAATCCCCATTGACCCCACCTATTTGGTCATTCCCTTAATCCTATTTTTTTCGACTCTCTTATTTTTTTCCGTCTATCTTTTTGTTAACCGCCTCTTTGGTAAAAAAGCCGCCCTTTGGGCCATCTTTCTTCTTGGTTGTTCCCTGGTTGGCTACCGCGTTTATTATTGGTACTACCTTAAAAATATTGCGGCTCTGGCTTTACTATTTTTTACCTTTTATTGCCTCTTGGGCAAATCATATTGGGCCATCTTTTGGGCTGTTTTAACTGTCTATTTTCATAGTCCCACCGATTTCATTTTATATTCTGCCCTTATCTCCGGTTTTCTCTTTTTCAAAGGTCGTCGCCCCTATTTTCTTTTGACCCTCATCTTGACTCTTTTCTTTGCCCTACCTTATCTAATTTCCAACTTTAGTTTTAGTTTTGCTCCCATCTTAGAAGGCATTACTACCTCTATCGGAAAGCCTTCGGGCACTTTTTATGAGCCCCCGGAAGTTTTAGTTTTAAGTATTTTGTATCTTCCCCTAGGCCTTTTAGCCTTTATTAAGAATTACAAAAAAACCCCTTTTCTGATCTTGCCTATTTTTGGGCTAATTATAACAGCTGTTCTTAAACTATTTTTCTACCGTCGTCTTCTCATTTACCTTGATATTTTCCTCCTGATTTTTGCTGCCTATTATTTATCAAAAATAAAAAATAAACTATTTCTCCTCATCTTTATTCTTTTAAACCTGGTTTATATTTCCTTTTTTGTTAATCGCACCGCCCACCCCCTGATCAATCACGACGAATTCAAAGAAATTCAATCAATTAACCTTGATGGTTATTTATTATCCACCGACGAAATGAATTCTCCTTGGCTCATGGGCTATAGTCAAAGCAAACAAGTGATCTCTACTGGTCTCAACCCCGCCGATAATTATTGGACCAAAGACGAATGGAATCAATTCTGGTTTGGCTCTCTGGCTCAGGAAATTGCTTTATTAAAAAAATTACCTCAACCTCTCTATCTTTACCACTCTGATCGTCAGCCCCCAACCCCTTTTATGACTGATTATCGTTGTTTTACCAAGATTTCCTGGCGAGTCTATAAATTCATTTGTAATTAGTTTTTGTGCTATAATATCCCAATTAATCTGTGGTATTCGGAATGGGGACGGCATGTCCCCATTTTTGTTTTACCAAAAGGAAAAATATGGATATTAGAAGACTACCAAAAACTGAATTTGCCGCTGCTGTGGCTCAAATTGCCGGTGAGCGCAATATTGAACCCCAGGAAATTATCGATGCCATTGAACAGGGTCTAATTTCTGCCTATAAACGGGATCAAAAAGAACACGGTATTCTAGTTTCCGAAGAAACTCTCTTTGAAGTTGATCTGGCTCCGGAATCCGGTTCCTTTGCCATCTTTGAAGTAGATGGTGACAAGAGAAAAAATGTCACTCCTCCCGGTTTTGGCCGCATTGCTGCCATGACCGCCAAACAAGTCATTGACCAAAAAATTCACGAAGTGGAACGCGAAACTATCGTCACTGAATATCGTCAAAAAATTGGCACCCTGATTTTAGGGGTAATTCTCCGGATTGATCCTTATAAAATGACCATCGGTATCGGAAAAACTGAAGGTATTTTTTCCAAAGAAGAACAAATTAGCAACGAAAGTCTCAGTGTCGGTGCCAAGAAATTATTTTTAATCAAAAACATCCACGAAGATGAGACTACCGGCCGTAAAGATATTCTCCTTTCCCGTCGCGATCCCGAATTTATCGCTCAACTTTTCACCCGCGAAGTTCCCGAAGTCGGTAATCATGCGGTAATAATTGAAAAAATTGCCCGTGAAGCCGGTCAAAGAGCTAAGGTAGCTGTCAGTAGTTCTCAGCCTGGCATTGATCCCGTTGGTTCCTGTATTGGTCAAAAAGGCTCCCGGATTCAATCGGTTTTAAGCGAACTTCCTCCCGAGGAAAAAGTTGATGTCATTGCTTTTGCCAAAAATCAAACCCAATTCATCATGAACGCTTTATCTCCGGCCACTGGAGTAGAAGTCATTTCTCTCAAAAATAATTTGGCTCAGGTTGAAGTTCCCGAAGATCAACTAGCTCTGGCCATTGGTTCCGGTGGCGAAAACGTCCGTTTGGCCGGCATCATCACTGACACTGACATCAAAGTCAGCGCTGCTAAAAAATCAACTAAAGGCTAATCCACTCTTGGTGGATAAATTTACAAGTTTATTAAAATATGACCGCAAATTCGGCTAAAAAATACCGTCCGCCTATCGTCGCCGTTATGGGTCATATTGATCACGGTAAAACCACTCTTTTGGATAAAATTAGGAGTTCCCGCGTGGCTCAAAAAGAATCCGGCGGTATTACTCAACACATCTCCTCGTACCAAACTGAAGTTAAGCTAAAAAATGGTAAATCCGGTCTGATTACTTTTATCGATACTCCTGGTCATGCCGCCTTTTGTGCTATGCGGGCTCGCGGTACCGATGTCACCGATTTAGTGGTTTTGGTTATCTCGGCCACCGATGGGGTCATGGCTCAAACCAAAGAATGTATCAAGCAAATTAAAAAAAGTAATTTACCCCTCATTGTTGCTTTAACTAAATTTGACCTGGACACTCGGCAACCGGAAATGGTCAAAGGTCAACTCGTGGAAATGGATTTAACTCCGGAAGAATACGGCGGTCAAATCGCCGTTATTCCCGTTTCGGCTAAAACGGGCTTAGGGATAGAAGAGCTTTTAGATTTGATTCTTCTTAATGCTGAAATCATGGAATTAAAGGACGAATCCGAATCCCCCCTGGAAGCTGTCGTCGTCGAATCAAAATTTGATAAAGCCTGTGGCCCCTTAGCTTCGATTATTATCAAAAAAGGTACTCTTAAATTAGGTGATCAAATTTTTGCTGAAACTACTTTGGCCAAGGTTAAAGCCATGGTAGATTCCAATGGTAAAAATATTCAAAATGCCGGCCCAAGCACTCCGGTGGAAATCTTGGGTTTTGTAAAAGTACCCACAGTTGGGGCCATTGTTACCGACCACTCCATTGAAATTAGTCCCGAAAAATTGGCTGAAGCCAAACCGGCCACCTTTAATCCCGATGTTCCTCATTTGAATTTAGTCATCAAAGCTGACGCCGAGGGTACTCTGGAGGCTCTGAAAAGCAGCCTCAGTGATGACGTTAATTTAATCTATACCGGAGTCGGCCCGGTCAATGACAACGATATTATCGCTGCCAAGACTAGTCAAGCCGAACTTTTTGCTTTTAATGTTCCTGTCAGTAAAACTATCAAAAACCTCGCCGATAATGAAAAAGTTTTTATTTTCGAATCCAAAATAATTTACGAAATTATTGAAAATATCCAGGCTCAAGTCCTTAAAATGCTTGATCCCACCATTGAAGATACCATTTTGGGTGAAGGCACCATTATCGCCGAATTTAAAATTGAAAAAGTCCGTATTGCTGGGGTAAAAATCACTAAAGGCGAAATGAGCAAAGGTAATGCTATTCATCTCATCCGTGACGGTGAAATTACCAAAAACACTCAAATTGAAGGTATTCGCCAAGCCAAAGAGATTGTGGAAAAGATCAAGGTTGGCCATGATTGTGGTATGACTTTCCGCCCCTATGTTGACTTTAAAATAAACGATGTTATAATAGCCTATAAGAATTCTAAATGAACAGATCTAATACCAGTTTATTCGAATCAACTGTTCAAAATAAAAATTTAGTAAAAAGCAGGCTAAATATGAAAAACTATAATGTTGCTGAAGTAAAAAGTTTGGTTGACAAAGCTAAAAGTGCCCTTATCGTGGTGCCCACCCTTTCGGTTGATAGTATTGGCGCCGCCTTGGCCCTAGCTTTAACCTTAAAGAAACAATCCAAGGAAGTTAAGGTCTTTTGTCCTCAAAAAACTGATCAAAATTATTCCAAATTAAGTGGTTTGGAGCTTTTAGTTGATACTCACTCCAATTCTGATTTAATCGTCTCTTTAGATTATCCTATCAATCAAATTGAAGCTGTTTCTTATAATGACGACGGTGGTCACCTCAATTTGGTGGTCAAAACTAAATCCGGGTCTGCCAAAGTCGAAACTAATCAAATTTTAGTTAACAATAGTGGTTCTTCGGCTGATGTCTGTTTTATGCTTGGCGATGAATCTGCCTTAGGTGTGGCTGCTTCTATGGTCAATCAGGGTAATTGGGTTTTAATTACTCCAACTCAGGTTTCTAAAACTTGGGCCAAAGCTACTATTTTTGATCCTGATGCTCCTTTTTCCGAAATTTTTACATTCTTATTACCTATGCTTGGGCTTACTTTAGATATGGATTCCGGTAAAGATTTATTAATCGGCCTTCGTGTCGCTACTCAATCCTTTTCTGTCAACGTTTCTCCGGAAACTTTTGAAGCTGGTGCCATTTGTCTTCGCGCCACTCAACCCGCCGAGGAAGCTTTACCTCAACCTGTTATTGAAGCTACTCCCATTGAAAACATCGAAAAGTCTGGTTCTCTTACCCCGGGTTCTGCCAAACCCAATCCTACTCCTACCGCTTAAAACTTAAGTATTTAATCACTAAACATGCCCATTCCAGACAGAATCGTAATTGCCAAATGTGGCTCTGACACTAAACCCTTACCAACGGACAATATCGCTATGGTCAGAACTGAAGTTAAAGATAATGTTTTGTGTGACGGTTGTGTTTATTCTCTTGGCAACAATAATGGTCGTGTTACCTTCTTGGTCAGTTCCAATGAAAACCGACTTTGTGTTAAAGACAAAGCTCCAATTGCTCTTCCTGAAGTCAGAAGGATTTCCAAATAACTAATTTGTGCTACAATACCTCTACACTAAATACGGTTTTTCAGTAGCCATTCTGAAATATTAAATTTTCACCGTTATTAGCGTTTTAAATCCATGGCATTAACTACCGAAGAAAAAAGCGAAATTATCGTAAAATTCTCCCAAGCTAAGGGCGATACCGGTTCCCCTGAAATCCAAGTCGCGATTTTAAGTAAAGAAATCGAAAAACTACAGGGTCACTTAGGCGAAAACAAACACGACTCTCCCGCTAAAAGGGGACTTTTAAGTAAACTAGCCAAACGCCGTCGTTTACTGCGCTACCTTTCTATCCACAATGAAGATCGTTATAGCAAAATCATCAAGAGCCTCAATCTTAAAAAATAAACGCTTTGTTTTGCTTTATAATCTATTTATATTTTTTTAATTTATCATGGCAAAAAATTCTGTCGACCTCGTTATTGGCAACAAAAAACTTACACTTACTACCGGTCAACTAGCTCCTCAAGCTAATGCTGCTGTTTTAGCCCAAATGGGTAAAACTGTGGTTTTAGCCACCGTGGTTTTAGGCGCTGTCGATAAAACTAAAGATTATTTTCCCCTCTCTGTTGAATTTGCCGACAAACTTTATGCCGGTGGTTTAATCAAGGGTGGTAAATGGATCAAACGTGAAGGTGGCCCTTCTGATACCGCCATTCTTTTTGGTCGTATTATCGATCGTTCCATCCGTCCCTTGTTCCCCACTGATTTAAAAAACGAAGTTCAGGTTATTGCCACCGTTTTAAGTAATGACAAGGATAATGATGTCATTATTCCCGCTTTTACCGCTGTTTCTGCCGCTTTAATGCTTTCCGATGTACCTTTCCATGGCCCGGTTTCCATTGTTAGAACCGGTTTGGAAAACGGTAATTTAACTCTTTTCCCCACCATTTCTGATCAATTAAAATCCACCCTCGACCTTTTGGTTTGTAAAGATACTGAAGGTATTAATATGATTGAAGCTGATGCTGATATTGTTGACAACGACAATATCCTCAAAGCTATTAAATTGGCTTTTGAGACCGGTGATGAAATTAACAAACAATTAGTCGATTTTGCCAAAAAATACGGTAAAACAAAAATTAATTACGAACCCGTGGCTCCTTCCAAAGAACTCTTAAACGAAGTTGAAACCCTGATCAAAGACGATCTGGCCCAATTCATGGCCCAAGGTGGCGATGGCGCTCATATTGCCGCTGAGGAAAAAATTAAAGATAAAGTTAAAGAAGCTTTTGAACCCAAAATTAAATCTGAAGAAGTGGAAGCTAGTCTTTTAATGGAAGCAGTTGATACTTTAGTTCGTCGCTATTTCCGTCAGCATACTTTAGGTGGTACCCGTTACGATAAAAGAGCTTTTGATGCCATTCGTCCCCTAGAAATTGAAGCTGGAGTCTTACCTATGACCCATGGTTCGGCTCTTTTTCAACGTGGTTTAACTCAAGCTTTAACTATCACTACCCTCGGTTCCTTAGCCGAGCAACAATATCTTCAAGACAGTTGTGGTGAAATTACTAAACATTATATTCACTATTATTCCGCTGCTCCTTTTTCCACCGGTCAAACTGGTCGTTTTGGTCGTCCCGGTCGTCGCGAAGTTGGTCATGGTGCCCTGGCCGAAAAAGCCTTAGTTCCGGTCATTCCTTCTATCGAGGAGTTTCCCTATACCATTACTCTCACCTCTGAAGTTATGTCTCAAAATGGTTCCTCCTCTATGGCCTCTACTTGTGGTTCCACTCTTTCTCTCATGGATGCCGGCGTTCCTATCAAAGACAAAGTGGCTGGTATTTCCATTGGTATGATTTCCGATGATGCTGGTAAATATGTTTTATTGACCGACATTGCCGGTATCGAAGATCACTGTGGTGATATGGATTTCAAAATTACCGGTACCCGTACCGGCGTTACTGCTATTCAATTGGATATCAAAAGAATGGGCCTGTCTCTTCAAATGATTACCGACACTTTTGTCGCTTCGACCAAAGCCCGTCTCCAAATTTTGGACAAAATCGACTCGGTTTTACCCGCTCCTCGTCCCGAACTTTCTATTTATGCTCCCAAAATAAAAATGGTTACTCTACCCGAAGATAAAATCGGTGAAGTTATTGGCTCTGGTGGCAAAACCATCAAGGCTTTAATGGAAAAATTCACTGTTCAAATCGATATTGATGATAATGGCCGTGCTTCTATTTGCGCCATTGATAAGGATAAAATCGAAGCCTGTGCTTACGAAATTGAATGCATGATCAAAGATGTCCAACTTGGTGAAGAATATGATGGTATTGTCACTCGGGTCGAAGCCTATGGTGCCTTTGTCGAGTTCTTACCCGGTCGCGAAGCTCTCTTGCACGTTTCTGAAATGAGTGGGGGATTTTTATCCGACCCTTCTTCCATTATTAAAATCGGTGACAAACTCAAAGTCAAAATTTCCGGATTTAACGACAATCATCAAATAAAATTAAGTTCTCCCGAATTCAAAGCGGCTCATCCGGGGACTCCTCGAGACCCCAATGAGGCTCCTCGTCCCATGGCTGGTGGTCGTCCTCCTTTCCGAAATTTCGGTAGCCCCAGTGGTGGCGCCAACCGTTCCTCTTTTGGTGGTGGTCGCCCCAGAAGATAATTTCCTGTATACTTTTTCTGTGGATTCGACACTTACTATTGCTGACTCTATTGCTAAATTAAAAGCCAAGGTTGGAGGGGTGGATTTACCCGCTGGTCTTCAGGATAAACTAAGTGAAATTTTTGCCCAACTTGAGATCAATGCTCGTTCTGAAGAAACTTTTTGGACCTATTATCAAAGCGTTTCCAAATACCTTGATTGGATAATTTCTCTCCCCTGGAATAACCGTTCTCAAGACATTTTAGATCTCCGTTTTGCTAAAGAAAAACTCGATGAAAATCATTATGGTTTAGGTGAGGTCAAAGAAAGAATTTTGGAATATATTTCCGTTCTCAGTCTTCAAAAAACCCGTTCCCCAGACATTGTTCCCCGTGCTCCAATTTTGCTTTTTGTTGGTTTGGTTGGTACCGGTAAAACCACTATGGCCAAATCTATTGCCGATGTTATGGGTCGAAAATTAATTCGTATTCCTTTTGGTGGTTTAGGTGACCCTCTTTATCTTCGTGGTCAATCCCGTCTTCATTCCGAGGCCGAGCCCGGTGCCATTATTCGCGATCTGTCCCAATGCCAAACCAGAAATCCGGTTATCCTCCTCGACGAAATCGACCGGGTGGCCGACGATGCCCTCAATACCATTATGGGTGTTTTAGTTGAATTACTTGATCCCGAACAAAATGCCCGTTTTACCGATCATTATCTTGATTATCCTTTTGATTTATCCGAAGCTTTTTTTGTGGCTACCTGCAACAACACTAATCGCATTGCCACTGCTGTCATGGATCGTTTGGAAGTTATCCAAATGCCCTCCTATACCGACGAAGAAAAAATTGCCATCGGTCGGGATTATCTTCTCCCCAAGGCTCTCAAAGATTCCGGTCTGACGGCTGATGATCTGAAAATTAGCGACAATATTTGGTTAAACATTGTTCGGCCTTTGGGTTTTGACGCTGGCGTTCGGACCTTAAAACGTAATATTGAAGGACTCTGTCGTAAAACCGCCGCCCTTATTTTGACCGGCAGTAAACAAATTGTTGTCGACGAATCCAATATTAAAAAATATTTACCTCAATGGTAGCCATATGAAAAACACTATTATTGGCCTTATTCTGGGACTAATTATTGCTATGTGGGCTTTTTATATTTACACCCAAAAGCCACTTGTCAAAAACGAAATTCCGCCCGTTATCCCCACTTCTACTGTTGTTACTATCACCCCCAGTGTTAACGAAATTTCTGCCGAGGAATCGATTAAACAGGCTTTTGCCAAAAAATACAACCGAAAGATTACTGAAGTTCATTTAAATATTAGTCAAAAAGATGCCACCCATGTTTGGGGTAGTGTCAAATTTGGTGATGAAATGGCAGGCGGCTGGTTTTTAGCCTTTAAAGAATCTTTAAATAATTGGATAATTGTTCAAGATGGCAACGGCACCATCTCTTGTGAAACCGTGGCTCCCTATAAATTTCCAGTTTCTATGGTCTCGGAATGTGTTGATAAGAATGGTCAACTTCAAAAATTATGAACCGAAAAGAAATCTACCTATCCTTTATTCTCTTGGCTCTCGCCTTTGTTATTTTATTAGTCACCCTTTCCTCAGCCCTATAAATTTATGGCTACTAAAATTGATTTAAAAGTTGTTTTTTTTGTAATTATTGCTCTCATTGGTCTTTACTTTTTTGTTTTTAAACCTCCCTTTTCCCAAAAAACACCTGTCACTCCTTCTTTTTGCGGTGGTGTCGCCAATATTAAATGTCCTTCAGGTTATCGGTGCCAATTGGAAGGGGACTATCCCGATGCCGGCGGTACTTGTCTAAAAAAACCATAATTATGTCGTTAACCAAAGATCAACAACTTCAATATATTGCCCATTTAGTGAGTGAATGTCATAAATGTGAATTATATAAAACGGCCACTAATCACGTTCCCGGAGCTGGTAACCCTGAGGCCGAAATTGTCTTCATCGGCGAAGCCCCTGGTTTTTTTGAAGATCAACAGGGTTTGCCTTTTGTCGGTAACTCTGGTAAACTACTAGACAAGCTTCTGAATACGATAAAAGTGCCGCGGAAAGACGTTTTCATTTGTAACATCTTAAAACATCGTCCGCCTGGAAACCGAGATCCACTTCCTAGTGAAATTAAAGTGTGTACTCCTTATTTGAAAGCTCAATTACAAATTATTAAACCGAAAATTATTATTACTCTGGGACGTTTCTCGATGAATTATTTTTTTCCCGAGGAGTCAATTAGCCGAATTCACGGTCAAATCAGATCTATTGTCTGGCAGGATTTATCATTAACTATTATTCCTGTTTACCATCCTTCGGCCGGACTCAGAAACGGCGCCATGCTTAAATCTCTTCAAGAAGATTTCTTAAGTATTGGCAAATATTTACAAAAAATTTAAAAAATTATGATTAAACAAAAAACAAATCAAAAACCAGCTTTTAATCCAGCTGCTCAAAAGGATTTTACCCGGACTCCTCAAGTCCTTAATTCACCTGTCAGTCAGGATGCGGTTCGCATTTCTTCTCTGGGTGCTTTTGGGGATGTTACCCAAAACATGTTCGTTTATGAATTTGCCCCCCGTGGTGACTTTTCCAAATCGGAAATTATTATCGTCGATTGTGGTGTTGGTTTTCCGGAAGAAGACGCCTTTGGTGTCGACCTTCAGATCCCCGATACTACTTATTTAATGGACAAAAAAGACCGAATTTTGGGTATTTTTATTACCCACGGCCACGAGGATCATATCGGCGCTGTCCGTTACATTTTACCGATTTTGGGTAACAACATTCCCATCTATGCTCCAAAATTAGCTGTGGCCTTTATTGAAGCCCGTTTAACTGAAAATCAAATCCGCGCTTCAGTCAATGTTTATCAACCCGGTGATGTTATTAACAAAGGTCGCTTTATCATTGAACCCATTCGGGTGACCCATTCTATTCCCGATACTTATCATTTTGCTATCACTACTCCTATTGGTACTTTTTACCATGGTTCTGATTTCAAATTTGATGTTTTTCCTCTTGATAACAAGCCCTCTGAACTTAAAAAGATTGCTAATGTTGGCAATCGTAAAGTTGTTGCCCTGATGTCTGATTGTCTGGGTGCCGATCACGAAGGTTATTCACCTTCCGAACGTGACATTGCTGAAAATTTTAAACATCAGATTGTTGGCGCCAAAGGTCGGGTTTTTGTTACCTCAATTAGCAGTAACATTGTCCGTTGGAGTCAGGCTATTGAATATGGTAAATCCACCGGTCGTAAAATTTGTGTGGTCGGTTATTCTGTAGACAAAGCTATCAATATTGCCAAAGAATTGGGTTATATTAAATTAGCTGATACCGACATTATTGCTCCGGAGCGGGCTAAAAATTTCCCCGATAACAAACTTTTATTTTTAGTCGCCGGTTTTGCCGGTCAACCAGATTCCGCTCTTAGTAAAATGGTTATGGGTAAACACCGGGTCAAAATAAAATCCGGTGATAAAGTTATTTTCTCTTCACCCGATTACATTCCCGGAACTACTAGTAACATTTACGAAATGATTGATGTCCTTTCCAAAATGGGAGCCGATGTTGCTTATGGCGACAAAGAGGAACTTCACGTTTCCGGTCATGGTTATCAAAAAGAGCATGCTCTTTTGATTTCCTTAACTAACCCCCATTATTTATTGCCAATCGGTGGTAATTATCGCCATATCAAAGGTTATTTCTCTATGGCTAAAACCATGGGATTTGGGGATGATCAATTCATCACTCCTGATTTTGATTCCGCCATCACTTTTTATGCTAATGGCAAAATGGATACTAATTTTCATATTCCCATGCATAAAGTTCTCATCGATGGCTTAGGTATTGGTGACGTTGGAGCCACTGTTCTTCGTGATCGCAAAACCTTAGCCGAAGATGGCATGTTTAGCGTCATGATGATGGTCAACAAAGAATCTGGTGCCATGTTTAAAGAACCCATAATTTTATCTCGCGGTTTTGTCTTTATGAAAGAAAATACCGATCTGATTAATTACCTCAAGGAAGAAGTCGTCAGAAAATTTTCTGAAGTTACCAGTAAACCGGCCAATTTTGATTACATTCGTACCGAAATTCAGGCTTATCTGGAAACTATTATCAAAGAAAAAACTGGTCGTGAACCCATGGTTCTACCCCTAGTAATTGAAGTCTAAGTTTTTCTGTTAAAATAAATTGCTCGCCTTTGTTTGCGATCATCACAGACAGGACGGGCATTTTTGTTGCTAAAATAAGCCATGGCCAAATCACAATTAAAAGATTTTAATACCGATCTTTCTGAATGGTTCACTGATGTTATTTTAAAAGCGCAACTAGCCGATTATGCCCCAGTCAAGGGTTGTATGGTCATCCGTCCTTATGGTTACGCCCTTTGGGAGGGGATTCAACAATTTTTGGATAAACTAATCAAAGAAAAAGGTATTAAAAACGCCTATTTTCCGCTCTTTATTCCTATGCACTATTTGCAAAAAGAAAAAGAACATGTCGAAGGTTTTTCTCCCCAGTTAGCTGTTGTCACTATCGGCGGCGGTGAAGAATTAACTGAAAAATTGGCCGTCCGTCCCACTTCGGAAACTATCATGTACGACATGTATAAAAAATGGACTACTTCTTGGCGTGAACTGCCCATTTTAATTAATCAATGGTGCAATATTGTTCGTTGGGAAAAAAGAACTTATCTTTTTTTGAGAACCTCTGAATTTTTATGGCAAGAGGGTCATTGTGCCCACTTAACTCATGAAGAGTCAATGGCAATGGTCAATTGGGCTCTCAATGCTTACGAAAAAACTTACCATGAGTTGTTGGGTATGTACGGTATCAAGGGTCTCAAAAGCCAATCAGAAAAATTCCCCGGTGCCGGCGATACCTATACTTTTGAATGTTTAATGCCCAATGGTAAAGCTCTTCAGTCTTGTACCTCTCATGATCTTGGTCAAAATTTTTCCAAATCTTTTGATTGGACTGTTCAGGATAAAAACAAAGAAAAAGCCTATCCTTGGCAAAATTCTTGGGGCTTATCTACCCGAGCCATTGGTGGTTTGATTATGGCCCATGGCGATGAAAACGGACTAAAATTACCTCCCCAAATTGCTCCGACTCAAATCGTTATCGTCCCTATTCCTGGCCACCAAAAAGCTTTAATTAAAGCCCAAGAAATTCATAGTGAAATTAAAAAACTTTTTCGGGTCGAACTAGACACTATCGACGGTGAAACCGCCGGTTTTAAATTTAATAAGTGGGAATTAAAAGGTGTCCCTCTTAGGATTGAAATCGGTGATCGTGATGTCGAAGCTAATTCAATTATTCTTTCCCGTCGCGATAATAGTGAAAAGTTAACCCTGTCAATTAACGACTTAATTTCAAAAATTCCGGAAATTCTCGATAGCATCCAAAAAAATCTTTACGAAACCCACAAAAAATTTACTGAAGACCACACCCATTCAGTTGATTCCTATGATGAGTTTAAAAAAATTATGGACACCGATCGTGGCTTTATCAAAGCTCATTGGTGTGAAAATCCGGACTGTGAAGCTGAAATTAAAAAAGAAACTAAGGCTACCACCCGTTGTTTACCATTAGATACTCCCCAAGAGGAGGGTAAATGTATCCGTTGTGGTCAAGTTTCCCACCATCGTTGGCTCTTTGCTTTGTCCTATTAAAACTAATATACTGTTAACATGCCCCGCGGTCGCAAAAAAAATCGAATCCTACCGACACTAAGACTTAAACCCGATACTGTCAAATCCATCTTTTTTATTTTCTTTCTAATTTTAGCCATTCTTTCGGTATTTTCCTTTTTACAGCAGGGAACTGTGGCCACTGAATTTAATTTAACCTTAACCAAATATTTTGGCTGGGGGGCGATCATGGTACCCTTCTTATTGCTCTTAATTTCCTTTCTTTTCACCAGAGTTAAATCTCCCCTCCGTGAAGCTAACGTTTTTTTTGGTTTTTGTATTATGTTTTTTGCCCTCTTGGGTCTTTTTAAACAAGGTTTCCTTGGTTCTTTCTTTTGGGAACAATTTTTAGTTCTTTTTTCTGAAGTGCCCACTTTCGCTATTTTCTCCTTTGCCCTTATTGTCGGCTTTGTGGTTCTATTTGATACTAACATCGCCCAAATCGTTAAATTTATCATCAATATTTTCAACGTCCTTCGCAAATATTCCGTTGGTCAGGCGTCCAAATTAAAAATCAGAAAAGCCAAAGAATTGGCTAAAAACCCACTTTATCAATCAGAAATGCGCTCACCTACTTCTGAAATCTTTCCCCAAAAGGAAAGAGATAACGCCCGTTCCACTACCAAAGCCGATCTGGGGGTAGTCGACATTCCCCCGGTTTTTAAAACCAATTCACCTCTTACTTCTACCGGTAATCAGAGTTGGGTTTATCCTTCTTTGTCTATTTTCGATGATACTCCCGGGGCCAAAGCCGATCGGGGTGATGTTCGTAAAAATGCCCAAATTATCGAGCAAACTCTTGATTCCTTTGGCATTACTGCCCGGGTTGCTGAGGTCAACAACAGCCCTTCAGTCACCCAATATGCTCTGGAGGTGGCTCTGGGTACCAAATTGGCTAAAATCCTTTCTCTGAGTAATGACTTGGCCATGGCACTGGCTGCTCCCGGCGGTCAAATCCGTGTCGAAGCCCCCATTCCCGGTCGTTCCTTGGTTGGCATTGAAGTTCCTAATCATTCCCTGGAAGTAGTGCCTATCCGAGCTATTTTGGAATCCGAAGTCATGAAAAATGCCAAGAGTAAAATTACTATTCCCTTAGGTCTGGATGTAGCTGGATTACCAAAAGTTGCCGATATTTCCAAAATGCCCCACGTTTTAATTGCCGGTCAAACCGGTTCCGGGAAATCTATTTGTATTAATTCCTGGATTTCGACTTTGTTATTCCGGGCCTCTCCTGATGAAGTTCGTTTGATTATGGTTGATCCCAAAAGAGTAGAGTTGACTCCTTATAATGGTATTCCCCATCTTTTAACCCCGGTTATCGTTGAGCCGGAGAAAGTAGTTTCTGCCCTAAAATGGACAGTTAACGAGATGGAACGTCGTTATAAACTTTTCAATGAAGTCGGTGCTAAAAATATTGAAGCCTACAATAACATGTCCGGTTTTCAGTCTGTGCCCTACATTATTATTTTCATTGATGAATTAGCCGAAATTATGCTTTTCTCTCCGGCCGAGGTTGAAGATAATATTTGCCGCATTGCTCAAATGGCCCGGGCTGTTGGTATTCACCTAGTCCTAGCTACTCAAAGACCTTCCGTTAACATTATTACCGGTCTTATCAAAGCCAATGTTCCTGCCAGAATCGCTTTTGCTGTCGCCTCTATGACCGACTCCCGGGTCATTCTTGATACCCCGGGAGCAGAAAAACTTTTAGGTCGTGGCGATATGCTTTATATTCCTCCGGAACTAGCCAAACCAATTCGGATTCAAGGTTGTTTTATTACCGACAAAGAAGTTAATCGCCTTATCGACTTTCTCAAAACCCAACGTAATGGTGATTACAATGATGAAATCACTAAACAACCAGTAAATAGTCCCTATTCTTCGAGTAAAAATATTATGGTTTCTGATGGTGAAGAACGTGATGCTATGTTTGATGATGCTATTAAATTGATTCAGGAAACCGGTAAAGCTTCGGCTTCTTTAATGCAACGTCGTCTTAAACTCGGCTATGCCCGTGCCGCTCGGGTTCTTGATGAGCTGGAGCGTGCCGGTATTGTTGGTCCTGTTAATGGGGCCAAAGCTCGGGATATTTTAATTGCCCACCGAAGTCCTTCCGACAACAATCCGGAATAAAATTTTATGAAACGTGCTTCCGCCATTCTCGAATCTGCTCGTCTCGACCGAGAATTGGATTTTGCCGAAATTAGTAAAAAAACCAAAATTCGTCTCCAATACTTAATTGCTTTTGAAAACGAAAATTCGGCAGACTTTCCCCAAGAACCATACTGCTCTCTGATGGTCAAAGATTATGCTGATTTTTTGGGTTTGAACGGGGAAGAAGTTTTATGTCTTTTCCGTCGTGATTATGATCATCGTCCCCAAAATCCCATCCACCGCCGCTTTTGGTTTTCCTTAACTCCTCAGTTTGCTTTTGTTGCTTTTATTTCCATTATGGGCCTTGTTTTTGCCTCTTATCTGATTTCTGAATACCTAAAATTTAATCGCCCCCCTCGTCTTAAAATTAATTGGCCCCAGGATTTTACTCAAAAAACTGTTGAAATTTCCGGTATTACTGACCCGGAATCTACTATCAAAATTAATAATTCTTTAGTTATTGTTGATGTTGATGGTAGTTTTAAAAAAAGTTTAGAAATTTCTACCTCAGAAGCTAAGGTTACGGTTGAAGCCAGGTCTCCTGCCGGAGTAGTCACCACAGATGAAAAAGTTCTAAAATAGTTTATACTGATTTTATGGATATCACTCAAATTGTCGTCATTATCAGTCTTTTAGCCATTTCCACCGTCATTGTTGTTGTTGGTGTTTATCTAATTAAATTAATCAAAGATCTGCGGGTAACCATAGGGCAAACTAACCACATTATTTCTTCAGTTTCCCGACCGGTCACCTCCTTTTCTGAGTTTTTAATGGGTTTTAAAAATGGTTTTACTCTTTTTAACTCCTTTTTCAAAAAAGATAAAAAAGAGAAAGTAGATAAAAATTAAATTTTTTACTTATGTCTTGTTGTAATTCAAAAGATTGTAATTGTCACCAAAACAGTAGTTTTACCTTTGGCCTAATTTTCGGTTTGATCATCGGTGCCATTATTGCGGTGGTTATTTACAAAAACAATAAACAAAAAGTTTTTACTGATTTAAAAAAGAAACTAGAAAAATTTTTTGACGTCTTTTCGACGCCCTCTTTTTCCAAAAAAGCCCCTAAGAAAAATCACTCTGCCCCTTTAAAATCTTCAAAAATTTCCATTACCTTACCTCCCGCAATCATCAAAAAAGATCTGGAAGCTAAAAATATTCTCAAAAAATCCAAACCCCGGACTTTCAAAAAATAAAACTAAAAAAATTGCTCTGTCTTCTTGCTATAATTCCCCTATGACCGCCCGGGAGTTAAAACAGCTTTTCGTCGACTTTTTTGTCTCTCATAATCATCGGGAAATTCCCGCCGCTTCACTAGTTTTGGAAAATGATCCTTCCACTTTATTCACTTCTTCCGGTATTCAGCCACTAGTACCTTATTTTTTAGGCCAACCTCATCCTTATGGCATTCGTTTAGTTGATGTTCAAAATTGTGTTCGCACTGGTGATATTGATCAAGTCGGTGACACTATTCATCACACTTTTTTTGAAATGTTGGGCAATTGGTCTTTGGGTGATTATTTTAAAAAAGAAATGATTCCCTGGAGTTTCGAATTTCTTACTAAAAATCTTCATATCCCCGTAAAAAAATTGGCCATCACTTGTTTTATTGGCGATGATAATGCGCCCAAAGATGAAGAGACAGCCAACCTTTGGCAAGAACAGGGGATTCCGTCTTCCAGGATTGCCTATCTTCCAAAAGAAAATAATTGGTGGGGTCCTCCGGGCATTACCGGACCTTGTGGTACTGATACGGAAATGTTTTACTGGACAGGTCCGTCTCCGGCTCCGATAACTTTTGATCCAAAAGACAACCGTTGGGTGGAAATTTGGAATGATGTTCTGATTCAATATTTTAAAAACGACCAGGGTAAATACGAAAAACTTGTCCAAAATAATATTGATACCGGCATGGGTGTCGAGCGAACTACGGCTATTTTATCCGGATTTTCAGACAATTATTTGACTTCTATTTGGCAACCAATTATTAAAAAAATCGAAGAGCTTTCAAAAATGTCATACGGTGATCAGTCAGATGATTTCTATATCAAAGATGGAAAACAATGTTGGGTCGATATCCGAAAATCAATGCGCATTATTGCCGATCACCTCCGCGCTGCCGTTTTTATTAGTGCCAATGGAGTCCAGCCCGGTAATAAAGAAGCCGGCTATGTCCTTCGTCGCCTCATTCGTCGCTCTATCCGCCAGGGTAAAATTATTGGTATAGAGCAAAACTTTTGTTCTATTATTGCCCAGGCTGTTTTAGATAATCAAAACAATTATGCCGGCATTTATCCTGAATTAGATAAAAACAAAAATAAAATTTTAGAAACTCTTGAGGCCGAAGAAACTAAATTTCGTCGCACTCTGAATATTGGTCTCAATGAAATTACCAAACTAATTACCCGCCAAAAAAGTGTCTCCGGTAAAGAGGCTTTTGACCTCTATCAAAGTTTTGGTTTCCCGGTAGAAATGATCGAAGAGGAATTAAAGAAAAATAATTTATCCCTAGACATCGATGAATTTAATCGTCTTAAAAGTGAACATATTAAACAATCCCAAACTCTTTCTGCCGGTAAATTCAAATCAGGCTTGGCTGATAACAGTGAAACTATTACTAAATACCACACTGCTACCCATCTTTTACATGCCACTTTAAGAAAAATTTTAGGCGATCATGTCCAACAATCCGGCTCGAATATTACTTCAGAGCGTTTACGTTTTGATTTTTCTCATTCAGAGAAAGTTACCGAAACTCAATTAAAAGAAATTGAAAATTTAATTAATGACCAAATAAAAGCTTCTCTTCCGGTCACTGTGCAATCTATGAAATTTACCGAGGCTCAGAGCGGTGGAGCTTTGGCCTTTTTTGGCGCTAAATACCCGGAAATTGTTACCGTCTACACTGTTGGCGATCTTAACCATTATTTTTCCAAAGAAGTTTGTACCGGGCCTCACGTCGATAATACTGGCAAACTGGGTAAATTCGAGATCCTCAAAGAAGAATCCGCCGGCAGTGGCCAGCGTCGGATTTATGCTATTCTTAAATAATGGAGGCGTCCTATTATTGGCTCATTTCGATCACTACTGAAGCTATTTCTGTGGCTCTGGTGAAGCGTGGTACCCCGAGCTCTCTGGTGGCTCTTGGTCCTGAGACTGAATGGCTTCCCGACGATCCCGATTCCTTTCTTCATTCCGTTGATATTTCTCTTTCCGCTACTGCCGAAAAAGCCGCTCTGGAACCGGATCAGGAACCGGAAACCAGTGCCTTTATTTTGCCACCCAAATGGATTGGTAACGATGGCAAAATTTTCCCGGAATTTCTTAAATTATTAGAAAATCTCTGTCGTTCCCTAAAACTTAAACCACTGGGTTTTATTAGTAATGACGAGGCCTTTATTGAGTCACTAAACAAAGAAGATTCTTTTCCTCCCAGTTTTATTTTAGTCTATCTCGGTCTTAAAGAATTTTCTGTCTCTCTGGTCTATCTTGGGGAAGTTAAAAAACGTTTTCATCAAGTTTTAACTAATGATTTTTCCCCACAGGATTTAGAAAATGCTCTGGTGACTATTCGTTTAGATTCTGCCCTGCCACCCCGTATTTTAGTTTTTGGCCATTTAGGTCCCGGCATTGTTGATGATTTAAAAAATTATTCCTGGATTGGTAAAAAAAATATTGAAACTTTTCTTCATTTACCTGATGTCGAAGTTTATAATGCCGAAGATTTATTCAATTTGTATTGCAAAACTGTTTCCTCTCAGCTCGAAAATAATCCTGTCGCCATGGAATCAACTCCACCAGTTATCGAAGAAACAAAGGAAGAACCAGTAGAAGAAATAGAAGAAAACACTGAAGATAAGGAAGAAATAGAACAAACAGAATCCATTCCCAATTTAAATGAAGTTGCTCCTGAAGACTTAGGTTTCTCGGAAATTATTGAGTCCGACTCAATTGTTTTATCTCCGGACCCTGAGGCGCCCCCACTTCCACCACCAAAACCCAAGTTTTCTTTCCCTAAAATTTCTTTGCCCAAAATTTCTCTACCCCGTCTCAATTTCAATCCTTGGTTACTTTTTCCTCTGGCCCTTTCGCCACTTTTACTTCTCATTCCCTATTTTTTAATTAAAGCTGAAGTTACCATAAATTTTAGTCCTGTTGAAATTAATAAAGATTTTAATTTGACTCTCGATTCCACCGCCACTTCTGCCACCACTACCATTGTCCCGGTTATCAAGAAAACTTTTGATCTTAATTTTGCTGAATCATTAGCCACTACCGGTCAAAAAGAAACCGGTGATAAAGCCAAAGGTGAAGTCACTATTTTTAATAAGCTTGATAAAATTCAAAATATTGCCAAAAGTACAATTTTATCTGATAATTCAGGCAAAAAATACGAGCTTCTCACCTCAGTCCAGATTCCTGCCAGTAGCTACAATTTGGTCACCGGTACTATCACTATGGGGCAAATCAAAGCCAACGCTATCGCCAGTGACATTGGCCCCGAATTTAATTTAAACAAAGATACTCTTTTAAGTTTTAAAGACGATACCAATCTTTTGGTAAAAGTAAACGATTCTCTTGGTGGTGGTACCCGTCGTCAAATTAAAGTTGTCTCGGCTGAGGACAAAAATAAATTATCAGCCTTGGTGACTACTTCCTTGGATACCCGTATTTCCCAAAAAATTGATTCTGAAAGCTCACTGATTGGTCTTTTACCCGGAACCATTTATATTGATAAAAAACAATTAGATTTTAACCGGGAGCTTGGCGAAGAAGCTGATACCTTACAGGTCAACGCCTCGCTCACCTTATCTCTTTTTCAAATCGATCCGGAACAGAAAAACGATATTCTTAAAACACTTTTTGCCGATGATCAGGAATTTTTACAATCTATCGCCTCTCCTTCCGATTTCACTTTTTCTTTTACTGCTACCCAAAATTCTTCTCAAAAATCTATTGGTAAGCTAACTGTCACCGGTAAAACTCTTCCCCAAATTGATACTGATGATCTACGTCAGCGTTTGGCTAGTCAAGACCTCACCACTGCTTTAAAAATTATTGATTCACAGCCCCGGGTTTACAACCGTCAGTTAAAAATTACCCCGTCTATCTTCAGCTTTCTTCAACGCCTGCCACCTTCAGGAGATAAAATTACCATTATCGCCAAATTCTAATCATGAGTTATCTTTATGTTAAATCTTCACCCAAAATTACTGTGCCCAAAAAGGCTCTTTCTCTTCGCCGCCGCCAATTTTTTGCTTCTTTTTTTCTTTTTTCCGGTCTCCTTTTATTTCTTTCCGTCATTTTCCCTATTATCCAATTTCAACTAGAATATTCCACTAAATTCAATCAAATTTTAAATCCGCTCTCTTCTCAATTTTATAACCGAAGTGATTCAGTTTTGGGTGGTCTTAATACTGACTACACCCAACTTTCCAGCTGGTTTGTTAACGATACCAATGCGGCCTCTTCCACTTCTCTGGTCACTTCTTTATCTACTTACTTTGTTTCTATTCCCAAACTAAAAATTGATCAGGCAATCGTTATTGTTGGTGGCTCTGACTTAAAAAAAAGTTTGATTCAATATCCCCAGACTGCCTTACCCGGCCAGTTTGGTAGTCCGGTGGTTTTTGGTCATTCGGTTTTACCTCAATTTTTTAACCCCAAATCTTATTTGACCATTTTTTCCACCCTTTATAAACTTTCCCAGGGTGATGAAATTTATATTGATTACGATCATATTCGTTATAAATATCTTGTTGAGGAAATGTATGAGGTTCAACCCACCGACCTTTCGGTCTTAGAACAGCGTTTTGATGGTCGTTATTTAACCCTAATTACTTGTTCTCCCCCCGGTACTTACCTGCGTCGTTTAATCATTAAGGCCCAAATTGCCGACAATATTGACCTATGAATCTCTTAGCTATTGACTATGGTACCAAAAGAATTGGTCTGGCCTATTCTATAAACGGTATTATTTTTACCTTACCCATGGTAAAAAATGATAATAATTTTCCCAAGACTCTCGACCACATTATCACTGATTATCACATCGAAAAAATCTATATTGGTCTCTCTGAGGGCAAGATTGCTCAAATGACCAAAAATTTTATCGCTAATCTTTCTCCCATGGTAAAATTACCTATCGAAACAGTCGAAGAAGCAGTTAGTACTCTGGAAGCCGACAACATTTTTTCTCAAAATAAAAAAAATGTCAAAGTTTACCGGGAAAAAATCGATTCTATTGCGGCTGCTGTCATTCTCAATCGAGTTATTAGTTTAATCTAAAACTATGTTTAAAAATCTGATTTCCCCCATCCAAGCTTGGTTATTATCCCAGGGTCGTTGTGTCGGTTGTGGTGAAGAATTATCCAAAGGTCAATCGAAAGTTATCCGTAATCAAACCACTGTCACTTGTCGTTGTGGCCGGATTTTCATTCATGATCATCACTCAGATACTTACCGTCGGGCTCTCTTTAACGAAATTTGATGAAAAAGTTATTATTAATATTGCCATTTCTGTTAATTCTGTTTTTGGCTTTATTCTTTTATTTTTCTCTGACCCCTCCTTCCACCGACACTACCAAAAAAGTTTTTGTGATTAATCAAGGTGACAGCTTGGCTACGATTGCTTCTCGTTTGGAAAAAAATCGCTTTATTAACAATCGTTATTCCTTCATTGTTTATAGCCGAATTTTGGGCTTAAATCAAAAAATTCAAGCCGGCACTTTTTATTTAACTACTTCTCTGTCCCTGCCCGATTTAATTCAAAAGATAGTCAAGGGTGGCAGTACCGATTATTGGCTAAAAATAATTCCCGGTACCCGTCTCGAAGAATTTTCTCCAAGCACCGAATTTATGGCCACAGCCAAAGGTCTTGATGGTCAACTTTTTCCTGACAGTTATTTAATTCCCCAATATTACACTCCCGGGGAAATTTTAGATTTAATCTCCCTCAATTTTAAAGAAAAACTATCTGAAGCTTCGGCTAATTCCACTACCACTCTGACTGATTCTCAAAATTTAGTTATGGCTTCTCTTTTAGAACGTGAGGCTAAAACTCTGGCTGATAAAAAAATAATTGCCGGTATTCTTATCAATCGTCTCAAATCCAACATGCCCCTTCAAATCGACGCCACTGTTCAATATGCCAAGGATTCGTTAACCAAGCCCGAAGACTATTGGCATCCCATTTCAAAAACTGATCTAAGTATTGTTTCACCCTACAACACTTATAAAAATCGTGGTCTTCCTCCCGCTCCAATTTGCAACCCCGGTCTGGACTCTCTGACCGCCGCTTACCATCCTACTATTACCGACTACTATTTCTATATTAACGACAATCAAGGTCAAATTCATTACGCTAAAACTTTAGACGAACACAACGCCAACGTGGCGAAATATCTAAGATAGGAATTACTTTTTTTTATTCACCAAATCGTTCAAGATATTCCATCTTCTTTTCTTCTCGTCCATCGGGATCTCGTCTTTATATAATTTGGCCGATACTGTGCCCCGTCTCGGGGAATATTTATTTAAATAAGCAATCTCAAAACCAACTTTCTGACAGACATCAACTGTTTTTTGAAAAGCCGCCTCATCTTCACCCGGAAACCCAATAATTATGTCTGTCGAGAACCTAACTTCCGGAATCTGGTCTTTAATTTTTGCCACTAAATCCAAATAATCTTGTCTTGTATAACTCCGGTTCATTCTTCTTAATACCTCATCATCACCGGATTGAAAGGGGAGATGTAATAATCGGTCAACATTAGGATATTTAGCTATCGTTTCTATCAATTCATCCGAAAAATCCCAGGGATTACTACTAATAAATGATACTTTATCCAGACCTTTTTTCGCCACTTCTGCCAATAATTTGGGGAATAAACTTCTGATTCTTTTTTTACCCATATTTACTAAAACTTCATCACCAAAATCACTTCCATATGAATTTACATTTTGCCCAATCAACACTACTTCTTTAAAACCCTTTTTTATTGTCCCATCCACTTCTTTTAAAATCTCCTCCATTTTTCGGGATATTTCCTTACCTCGAGAGTAGGGAACGATGCAATAAGAACAATAATTATTACATCCGGAACTGATAGTAATTAACGCTGCTCTTTTTTTGTTTCTTGTTGGCTCTAATTCAAAACTAATCTCTTTAATCGGCAACATTTCATCTACGCCTTTAATTTTATTTTTACTGATTGGTACCAAACACCCGGTTAAAATTATTTCTATTTTTGGGTCAAACTTTTTTATTTTGTCAATCAATCCATAAACCCGATTTTCTGCCGATTCCCGAATGACACAACTATTAATCACCACTTTATCCGCTTCTTTCCAGTCGTCTACAAATTCTTCCCCCTTTTCGGCATAAAAAGCCTTGACTCTTTCCGAATCTGATTCATTTTGAGCACAACCGAAAGTTTTTAAATAAATTTTTCCCATGTCGATGTATTTATATCATAGTTGCACCAGCTTCCGAAAAATGAGAATATTAATCCATGCCAGACAACAACCCTACTCCTGATTATCAGGATATTCTAGACAAATACGCTGCCAGTTTAAATTCTACCGATAAACCTTTAATTCCCGAGCCGGAATCTGAAACCCAAACAGAACCTCAATTGGAAACAAAACCTGAATTAGAACCCATAATTTCTAAACCACCGGAAGTCCAAACTCCACTAGAATCTCCACTCCAACCGGAAGCTATTATTTCTCCCGTTCCTCCGATTGAATTGGCTCCTGAATCCGCCGAAATTATCCCCCCCGCTCCCCTTGACTCGCCGAAGCCAACAACGGAGGCGGTAACTCCTTTAGTCTCGCCGGAGCCCAATAATGAAGGCAGATTTGCCCCTCCAATTGAATTACCGTTTGAAACTCCTCCTGTTCTCCCCCAAAAAGAAAATCATTTTTTTAAATATTTATTTTTCTTTTCTTTAATTATTTTCATTCTTATTTTAATTTCAGTTTTTCTTTCCTTTGTTAAATCTCAACAATCTCTGTCTGGTACTCAGGACACACCCGCTATTATTATTTCTCCCACCGCCATTCCCATTCCCGTCTGTGAAATCAATGATCAAAAATATGTTGTTGGTGAAAGTTTTTCCGCTACCGATGGCTGTAATACTTGTTCCTGTACCACTGATTTAACTATAGTTTGTACCGAAATGGCCTGTGAGGCCACCCCCTCGGTCAAGCTCACTCCTACCAAGACGGCAACTATTTCTGCCACCATTACTCCTATCGAAATTCTCGCCCCTTAATCTTCCCCCTTGTCATACGTATAGCATAAGTATATAATCCACAACATTCGGCGAGCGGTTGGAACATAACTCGTCTCTTAAGTTTATATCATTAAATTTATCGATGCCTTCCGCAAAAAGAACTAGCTGGGGTAAAAAATATCCTCAAATTCCTGTTTTAGATTTATTAGCTGTTCAAAAAGAATCCTGGGAAAAATTTCTTAAATCCGATCTTGAAGAAACCGTTCGTGCCATTTCGCCTATTTCAGATTACACCGGTAACAACTGGCTTTTAGAATTAGGTGAGCTTTATTTTGATAAAATTATTGTTACTCCGGAAATTGCCAGACTTAAAGGCTTAAATTATACTGTTCCTGTTTATACCAAGGCCAAATTAACCAACAAAAGAACTGGTTTAGTCCGCGAGGAAGATGTTTTCTTACTTAATCTTCCCACCATGACTCCTGAAGCTACTTTTATTGTCAATGGTATTGAAAGGGGAGTTATCAACCAACTCGTCCGTTCCCCTGGTGTTTATTTCACTGGTGAAGTCGATCCCGCTACCGGTAAGACTCTTTGTAATGCGGAGATTCGTCCCGTCCGCGGTTCTTGGTTAGAATTTTTCATCGGCAAAAAAGATGTCATTTTTGCCCGTATTGACCGTAAAAAGAAAGTTCCGGCTACTATTATCCTTCGCGCTGCCTGTGCCTTTTTAGACAAACAATTGGTCGGTGAGTTCGGAGATTATATCAATGCCACTATTTCCGCTGACCCCACCAAAAGCCAAGAAGAAGCTTATCTTGAGTTTTATCGTAAACTCCGACCCGGCGAACCCGTCGTTTTGGAAAATGCTGAAAAATTCTTTAAAGATCGTTTTTTTGATCTTCATACTTACGAATTAGGCCAAGTTGGTCGTTATAAAATCAACAAAAAATTTGGCTTTAATTTTTCTGACGCTAACAAAGAAAATTGGGTTATAAAAAAAGAAGATTTAGTCGCTACTATCCGTCAATTAATTAAATTGCAAAAAGGTGAATCTAAACACTTTGATGATATTGATTCCTTGGCTAATCGTCGTCTCCGTCGTTGCGGTGAAATCGTCGCCCAGGTGGCTCTTCGTCCGGCTATGGCCCGTTTTGAAAGAATGGTCAAAGAGAGAATGAGCTTGCTTTCTACTAAGGAAAAACCAACTCCCAGTCAAATGATTAATCCTCAACCTTTAATTTCTTCCTTAAACACCTTCTTTAGAAGCAATCAACTTTCCGCAATTTTGGATCAAACCAATCCTTTAGCCGAATTAGATTTACTTCGCCGGGTGACCGTGGTTGGTGTTGGTGGTTTAACCCGTGAACGGGCTGCCTTCTCTATCCGCGATGTTCACTCTTCTCAATATGGCCGTATCTGTACCGTCCGTTCTCCCGAAGGTCCCAATATTGGCTTGGTCACCTATCTGGCTCTTTATGCCAAAGTTGACAAGTATGGTTTTATTGAAGCCCCTTTTAGAAAAGTCCTTAAAAAAGGTAAAGTTTACACTTTTTCTGATGATGTTGTTTATATGGATGCCGATGATGAATACGATCATCAAATCACCCATTTGGGGATCAAAATTGAAGATAATGTCATTAAACAAAATTGGGTGCCGGTGCGTTTCCAAGGTGAGTTTGCCGAAGGTCCAATTGACCAAGTCGAATTTATTGACATGATTCCCAATGAAATTGTTGGTGCCTCTGCTTCTCTGATTCCTTTTATTGATCACGATGATGCTACCCGGGCTCTGATGGGTTCTCACATGCAGACCCAAGCTGTACCTTTAATTCGACCTGAACCTCCTATTGTGGGTACCGGCATGGAATCTACTATTGCTTCGGCCATGAATCGCTGTGTTTTAGCCAAAGCCAATGGTACTGTTACTTACGCCGATGCTAGTCAAGTAATTATTAATGATACTACCTATCTTGCCACTAAATTTGAAAGAACCTCTCCCTATGGTACCTGTTATAACCAACGGGTTTTGGTTGATGTCGGTGACAAAGTCAAAAAAGGCGATGTCATTATCGATGGTCCTTCCATCGCTGATGGTGAACTTTCTATTGGTCGCAATTTATTAGTTGCTTATGCTTCTATTGATGGTTTGGGTTACGAAGATTCTTTTTTGATTTCTGATCGTTTGGTAAAACAAGATGTTTTAACTAACGTCCAAATTTTTGAATACAAAGCTGATGTGGTTGAAACTAAGCTTGGAACTGAGGAACTAACCAAAGATATTCCCAATGTTTCCGAAGCGGAATTAGCTAAATTGACCGATGACGGTATTGTTATGATTGGGGCCACGGTTGGTCCCAATGACATTTTAGTCGGTAAAGTTGAACCTCGTGGTGAAAAAGAACTTAGTGCCGAAGAAAGACTACTTCGCGCCATTTTTGGCGAAAAAGCCCGGGAAGTTAAAGATACTTCACTTCGTATTCCCAATGGTGAGGGCGGTGTGGTCATTAAAGTTGAAGTTCTCGGCAAAGATGAGGGTGATGAGCTTGATCCCGGTGTCAATAAAGTAGTCAAAGTTTATGTGGCTCAAATTCGTCGCATTCAGGAAGGTGATAAAATTGCCGGACGTCATGGAAACAAAGGTGTTATTTGCCGTATTATGCCCGAATATGATATGCCCCATTTGGCCGACGGTACTCCGGTTGATTTAGTTATGTCACCTCTTTCTGTTATTGCCCGGATGAACTTAGGTCAAATTCTGGAAGTCACTTTAGCTTCAGCGGGTTTCCGTCTTGATAAAAAATATGCCGTTCCGGTTTTTGAAAAATACAGCGAGGAACAAATCGGTAAAGAATTAATTGCCGCTGGTTTGACTCCTACCGGTAAAACTAAACTTTATGATGGTCGCACCGGTGATGCTTATGACCAAGAAGTGGTCGTTGGTGTCGGCTATATTTTGAAATTAGTCCATATGGTTGACGATAAAGTTCATGCCCGTTCTACCGGTCCTTACTCTTTAGTCACCCAACAACCTCTTGGCGGTAAAGCCCGGATGGGTGGTCAGCGCCTTGGAGAAATGGAAGTTTGGGCCCTGGAAGCCCATCAAGCCGCTCATATTTTACAAGAAATGTTAACCATTAAATCCGATGATATTGAAGGTCGGACTCATGCCTTCCAAGCCATTATCAAAGGTCAGCCTATTCCTGAACCGGCCATCCCGGAATCTTTCAAGGTTCTAACTAAAGAATTGGCTGGATTAGCTCTCGATATTTCTCCTGTGGGAATGAAAGTCGAAGAGACAGTTATTAAGGAGGAAAACTAATATGTTTAAATTTAAAAATATGCTTGATTTCACCGGCATCGAGATTAAGCTCGCTTCTCCGGAGGAAATTCTTTCTTGGTCTACTGGTGAGGTTTTAAAACCGGAAACCATTAATTATCGTTCTTGGCGTCCTGAAAAAGATGGTCTTTTTTGTGAAAAAATCTTTGGACCTAGTCATGATTATGAATGTTATTGTGGTAAGTATAAAAAAATCCGATTCAAAGGCGTTATTTGTGATAAGTGTGGTGTTGAAGTCACTACTAGCAAAGTTCGTCGTGAGCGCATGGGTCACATTACCCTGGCCGCCCCAATTGCCCATTTATGGTATCTAAGAAATACTCCCTCTCCCTTGAGTGTTATTTTGGATGTTCCTCAAAAAGATCTGGAATCTGTCGTCTATTTTACTAAATATTTAGTGACAGCTGTTGACAATGACCAAAGAAAAGAAGCCCTCAACAATTTGGCCGTTAATTCAGAAAATCGTCAAAAACAAATTGATACTGATTCTCAAGCCGCAATTACTAAATATAAAGACCAAACAGCTAAAGAAAAAAACGATCTTAACAATAAAATTAAAAACAAAGATCAACTTTTAATTGCCAAAGAAGAGCGCGATGTTCGTCTCAAACAGGATATTCAAAAAATTGAAAATAAAGCTAGCTCTGAGAAAAATCGTATCGACAGCTTGATTAAATTTTTGGAAGATAAAATTAAAAGCATGGAGGTTCTCTCCGTTCTTACCGACGAAGAGGAATTTTATCTCGCCCAATTTAAGGCTGATATTTTTTATCAGGCCAAAATGGGTGCCGAATCTTTATTGGAAGTTTTGAAAAATCTCGATCTTCCGGAAACTGTCAAAAATCTCAAGAAAGAATTAATTAAAACTAGCAGCAAGCTCAAAAAGAAAAAGATCATGTACAAGATCCGGATTTTAAACGGCATGATCGAAAATAAAATCAATCCCGCCTGGATGATTTTACAATATATACCGGTTATTCCACCAGATTTACGTCCCATGGTTCAACTCACCGGCGGTCGTTTTGCCACTTCTGATTTAAACGATCTTTATCGTCGTCTCATCAACCGTAATAATCGTCTTAAAAAATTAATCAAATTAGGTGCTCCGGAAATTATTTTACGTAATGAGAAACGCATGCTTCAGGAATCTGTCGATATTCTCATTGACGCTCAAAAGAGTACCAAAAATAAACGCAAAAGTAGCAAGCGTTTACCCCGCTCCTTGTCTGATTTACTTCGTGGTAAAAAAGGTCGTTTCCGACGTAATCTTTTGGGTAAGCGTGTTGATTACTCCGGTCGTTCTGTGGTCGTGGTTGGTCCGGAATTAAAATTAAATCAAGTCGGTCTCCCCAAAGAAATTGCCCTGGAAATGTATCGACCTTTTGTTTTAAAAGAATTAATGGATTCCGGTTTAGCCGCCAACATTAAATCGGCCAAAAACTTAATTGATCATCGGGTCAATGAAGTTTATGATATTTTGGAAAAAGTCACTAAAAATACCTATGTTCTTTTAAATCGGGCCCCAACTCTTCATAAACTTTCTATTCAGGCCTTCAAACCAATTTTAACCGATGGTTTGGCTATTAGACTTCATCCTTGTGTCTGTAAAGGTTTTAATGCCGACTTTGACGGCGATCAAATGGGTGTTCATTTACCCCTTTCTGCTGCCGCTCAAAAAGAGGCCAAAAAATTAATGTTACCTTCCAGAAATCTGTTAAAACCTTCTGATGGTGCTCCGGTTTCCATACCTTCTCAGGAAATGGCCGTTGGTTGCTATTATATTACTTCAGTTTGTTCCACAGATACTGCCAAAGAGACTCAAGAAGATTTTAAGGAATTATCGATCATGGGCGATAAAGAAGAGTTAACTTTAGCCTATCAATCAGGAAAAATTGGCCTCAGAGAATTAGTTGCCGTTAGAATCAATGGCCAACTTATAAAAACCACCTACGGTCGCATTTGGTTTAATTCCATTCTGCCTAAAGAATTCGAATATCTCAATGTTCCTATGGCTGGTTCCAAGGCTTTAAACGACCTGATAGTTAAGTCAATTGAAATTTCCGGTCGTTTAAAAACCGTTAAATTAATCGATTCTCTTAAAGACATTGGTTTTGCCGGCTTTACTCTTTCCGGTCTTTCTTTGGCTATGCCCGATATGGGTTATTTAGCTGAGAAAGATTCTATTATTGCCGCCGCTGATAAACGGGTGGTAGAGATTGAAGACAATTATAAAATGGGTTTAATCAGTAACGAAGAGAAAAAACGTCTCAGCCAAAGCGTCTGGATGGAAGTTACCGAATCTATTGCTGAAAAAACTTGGGACACTCTCGATATTGATTCTCCCATTAGAATTGTTTCTGCCGCCGGTATTAAGCGTGCCTCCAAAGATCAAATCAAACAGCTTTCTGGTATGAGAGGACTTATGGTTGATCCTACAGGTAAAATTATCCAACTTCCTACCAAAAGTAACTTCCGTGAAGGTCTCTCAGTTTTCGAATATACCACTGGTGCTCGGGGTACCCGCAAGGGTTTAGCTGATACTGCCCTACGTACCGCCGATGCCGGTTACTTGACCCGTCGTTTAGTTGATACTTCTCATGTCGCTATCACTCGCGAAGATGATTGTGGTACTACTCGTTTTTGGACTATTGATCGAAACGAAAAAGGCCGGGGAAAATTTTTTGGTCGTCGTCTTTTAGGTCGAGTTTTGGCCACCGACGTGATTGATCCTAAGAATAAAAAAGTTATTGCTAAAAAGGGTAATCTCGTCAACAATTATATCCAATCTTTAATCGAAGCCTCCGAGGTTAAAAATGTTGATGTTCGTTCACCTCTTACCTGTAAATCCAAAATTGGTCTCTGTCGTCAATGTTATGGTTGGGATCTTTCCACTCGGGAAATGGTTGGCTTTGGTGTTCCCGTTGGTGTCATTGCTGCCCAGTCTGTCGGTGAACCTGGTACCCAGCTTACCCTAAAGACCAAACACACTGGAGGTGTTGTCGGTATTGATGTTACTCAAGGTTTACCCCGTATTCAGGAACTATTTGAAGTCAGAATGCCAAAAATCCCCTCACCATTGGCAGAAATTAACGGTAAAGTTAAAATCAAAGAAAATATTGATGGCTACGAAATTAAATTAAGCGGTAAAGATAAAAATAATGCCGCTAAAACCATTAATTATTTACTTCCGAGTAACGTTACTCTATTAGTCGATGACGGTGATTTAGTGGGACAAGGCACTCAGTTATGTTCCGGTCCGGTTGATGTTCGGGAAATCCTTGAAGTTTCCGGTCTCGAAGCCGCTCAACGCTATCTCATTAACTCGATTCAGGGAGTCTATGAATCTCAGGGTATTGGTATTCACGATAAACACATCGAAGTCATTGTTCGGGAAATGAGCGACAAACTCAAAATCGAAGATCCCGGTGATACTAATTTCCTTTATGGCCAAGTTGTCACTCGTCCGGTTTATGAAGAAGAAAACAATAAAGTCAAAGAAAATATCAAAGATGGCAAAGCCGCCAAAGGCCACAAGGTCCTTTTAGGCTTAATTCAATCTTCTTTAACTACCGGTTCTTGGCTCTCTGCCGCTTCTTTTCAACAGACCACTGGAGTTTTGACCGAAGCTTCCTTACTTGCTGAGGTCGATCGCTTGATAGGTCTAAAAGAAAATGTTATTATCGGACGTCTGATTCCCGTAGGAAAGGGTCAGGAAATTAAATAATTATGCCAACTTTTAATCAACTCATTCGTAAATGTCGAAAAGTTCGACGTCTTAAATTAAGAACCGGGGCTCTTCGGGACAATTTTAACAGTATTAAAAGCAATAGTGTCGCCAGTTTTAATCCTCAAAAAAAGGGGGTAGTTACTGTTGTTAAAACCATGACCCCTAAGAAACCCCATTCCGCTCTTCGAAAAGTGGCTAGAATTAGACTAAGTAATCGGGCTACGGTTACTGCTTATATTCCCGGTGTTGGACACAATTTAGCCGAACACGGTATTGTCTCTATTCGCGGTGGTCGGGTTCGGGATCTTCCTGGTGTTCGTTATCATGTTATTCGCGGCAAATACGACGCCGGTGCTGTTGTCGGTCGTCAACAATCCCGCAGTAAGTACGGTGCTAAACGTACTATAAAAAGTTCAACTTAAAAATATATGTCAAGAAAAGGTCAAACCAAAATCAGAGAAGTTCTACCCGACACTGAATACAAAAGTGTGGTCATTACCAAGCTTATTAATCGGGTTATGTATGCCGGCAATAAAAACGCCGCTCAAAAACAAGTTTATGATGCGTTACAACTTTTCAAAAAAGAAAGTAAAAGCGAAGACGTAGTTACTACTTTAGAACAAGCTCTTGATAATCTTAAGCCCAAAGTCGAGGTTCGACCTCGTCGTATTGGTGGTGCTGTTTATCAAGTCCCGACTCCGGTTCGGGGTAGTCGTCAATATTCTTTGGCTATTCGCTGGTTAGTCACCTCTGCCCGCAAACGCCCCAATAAACAATATCATTCTTTTGCCCTAAAACTGGCTGCCGAACTTTTGGCCACTCTCAACAACGAAGGTTCTTCTATTGCCAAGCGTCAGGAAATTGAAAGAATGGCCGAAGCCAACAAAGCTTTCGCTCATTTGCGTTGGTAAGTTTTTGTTATTGGTCTAATGTGCTAACATTATTCAATGTCACTCTTCTCAAAACCTAAAGTCGTGCTCTGGCCCAAAGAAGATAGCTTGGAAATTTATTTGGATCAGACTGATAACAATACTCTCTCTTTTGAAATCAACCTCTGGCAACAACAAAATGAAGACAGTTTACGCAATTTGGCTGACTTTTTTCGTCAAAATAAAATTTCCGAAACTTATGTCCTTTTAAATGACGCTTACGTCATTACTAAAACCTTCATTTACGATTCTGTAGTCACCAAGCTTGATCCGCACGAAGTTATAACTTTAGCCAAAGATTCGGTCAATTTTGAGATCTCTCCCGAAGCGGTTACTTTTGATCTAGAATCTGATAATAATCGAACTTTGGTCCGAACCCGTATTTTTAATCAGGAAAAATTCCAAATTTTAACCGGTAATCTTCAAAAGATTGGTCTTAAGGTTTTAGATTATGAAACCGTTTCTTCCGCTGTCATCAAGCTTTATACCCATTTTGACAACGGTCAATACTTTTTCTTTTATCCCATCAATAACCACGATTATGTGGCTATTCTTGCCAATCAAAGCCATGTTTATTTTACTTCAATCATTAAAAAAACTTTACCTGAACTCAAAAAACTTCTTAACTATGCCCAGGCCTATTTTGCCAACAAAACCCCTCTTCAATATCTACCGGGTGAAAATTACAATGAGGCAGACCTTTGTCAGCGTTTTAAAAAGGCTTCAAATTTACCTCTCCCTGTCCTTTCTTTCTTTATTGGTACTATCAAACCGGTTGCTGCTATAATAAAGCCAATACCTACCTTAGTTACAGATTCACCTCTAAATCCTCCACCTATGGAAAATAACAAAAAAAGTCTTTTGCCTATTATCGCTGTTTTTATAATTACTGCCACTATTGCTTCAATTATTGTTTGGTTTATTCTTAACCAAAATAAAAATGCTGATATCAACACTCCCGGTGGTGATACCACTGATGCTACTGTAACCACTGCTCCCATCATGACTCAAGCCCCGGTTCCTACTGTCGCCGAACTTAGTAAAACCCTAAAAATCCAAGTTTTAAACGCTACTGAAATCAATGGTCAAGCTGCCACTATCAAAGCTGAATTAACTAAACTAGGCTTTACCAGTGTTACTACCGGCAATGGCAAAGAAACTGCTACTAGCAATCAAATTCAACTCAAAAAAACCATTGCTCCTGACTATTTCTTACAAAATATTACTCAATTTGCCACTGCTACCACTTCCGAGCTGGCCGCTACCTCCACTTACGATGTCGTTTTTATAATCGGGGTTGATCTCAAAACTGGTACTTCAGCTCCAGTAGCCACCCCGACCACCAAAGTCAGTTCTCCTTCGGCTACGCCCACAGTTAGTCGTTAATCCATAAAATCTCTATGAAAATTTTAGTCACTGGTGGCTGCGGTTTTATTGGCAGCAACTTCATTCATTATTGGTTCTCGCGCCACCCTAATGATTCTATTGTTAATTTTGACAAATTAACTTACGCCGCCAATCCTGAATCTCTTTCTGACCTAAAAGATAACCCTCATTATCAATTTATTGAAGCTGATATTTGTGATGAAATTGCCGTCGATAAGGTATTATCTGATGGCGTTGAATTAATTGTCCATTTTGCCGCTGAATCTCATGTTGATCGCTCTATTGACGATCCCTTACTTTTCGTCAAAACTAATGTTTTAGGTACTTACACCCTTCTAAATTCTGCCAAAAAACATGGCAATATCCGTTTTCATCACATTTCTACCGACGAAGTTTTTGGTTCCATTCCCTTTGGTTCTACGGCTCAATTTTCTGAAAGCAGTCCCTATGATCCCTCCTCTCCTTATTCGGCTTCCAAGGCAGCTTCAGACCATTTTGTCCGATCTTTTGGTAAAACTTTTGGATTACCTATTACTATCACCAATTGTTCCAACAACTATGGTCCTTATATGAATCCCGAGAAAATGATTCCCCGGATGATCACCAATTTAATTGACGGTAAAAAAGTTCCAGTTTACGGTCAAGGTGAGAATTTTCGTGATTGGCTCTATGTTACCGACCATTGTTCTGCTATTGAGGCTGTCATTACCAGGGGTAAAATAGGCGAAACTTATTGTATTGGCGGTTTAAAAGAAACTTCTACCAATATTGATCTGGTAAAAAAAGTTATCAAACTAATGGGTAAAGATGAATCCATGATTGAATTTGTGACCGACCGCCCAGCTCACGACAATTATGCCGTTTCTTGGGAAAAAATTAATCACGACTTAGGTTGGGAGCCTCAGGAAACTTTAGATTCCGGACTCACAAAAATGATTGCTTGGTATCAGGAAAACGAAGCCTGGTGGCGAGAGGCCAAAACCGAAGCAGAAGCCTTTTATCAACGTCTCAATGCCGCAAGAATTAAATAAGCTTTTTTGTTATACTGGCTTTATATGATGAAATTTACCCCACTTTCCATTTCCGGTTTGATTTTAATTGAGCCTCAGGTTTTTGGAGATAATCGAGGTTTTTTTATGGAAACATACAGTAAAAAAGAATTTAAAGACGCTGGTATTAATATCGATTTTGTTCAGGATAATCACTCCCATTCTACCCAGGGCATTCTTCGTGGTCTTCATTTTCAAAAACCTCCTTTTGCTCAAGCTAAATTAGTTCGAGTTTCCCAAGGTGAAGTTTTAGATGTAGCCGTTGATATTCGCCCCGATTCTCCCACTTTTGGTAAATGGGATTCAGCTCATTTGACGGCTGAAAACAAAAATATGTTTTTTGTCCCCGCTGGTTTTGCCCATGGTTTTTACGTTTTAACCGAAACTGCCGATTTTCAATACAAATGTAGCAATTTCTACAATCAAGAATCCGAAGGTGGAATTTTATGGAATGATCCTGATATTAATGTTGCCTGGCTAGCCGCTAATCCTCAACTTTCCGAAAAAGATAAACTTTGGCCCAAGCTCAAAGAGATTGAAGCCGAGCTCAAAACTCTTAAGTGGTAATAATTTTATAGATTTAAATTAAATAAATATTTTCCCCTCTTGTCAAAGAGGGGTCAGGGGAGATTGTTTTTATGAAAGTAATTGGCACTGGTTTAACTGGTTTAGTTGGTTCCCGAATTATCGAACTTAATCCCGACATTGAATTTATTAATATTTCTATTGAAACCGGAGTCAGCGTTCTCGATCCTGTCGCCTTAGAAAAAGTTTTTATCGACCACCCTGACACTGAAGCTGTTTTACATTTAGCTGCTTTTACCGATACCAACGCTGCCTGGACTCAAAATGGCGATAAAGCTGGTCTTTGCTATCAATTAAATGTGGTTGGTACTCAAAACATTGTCAATTTATGCCAAAAATACGGTAAATATTTAATTCATATCTCTACTGATTATGTTTTTGGTGGTAATAAAGAAGGGAAATATACTGAATCAGATATTCCTGACCCCATCGAATGGTATGGCCAAACCAAATATTTTGCTGAAAAAGTGGTTTTTGATTCCGGCATCCCCGCATCTATTGTTCGCCTAGCCTTCCCTTATCGGGCCAATTTTGAAGCTAAAAAAGATATTGTCAGGAAAATTATCGATGGTTTCCAGACTGGTAAGCTTTACCCTCAGTGGACTGATCATTTTACTACCCCCACTTTTATCGATGACATTGCCCATGGTTTAAAAATATTTTTCGAAAAAAAACCTATCGGAATTTATCATTTAGTCGGCTCTTCTTCCCAATCACCCTTTGATATGTGCCAGCTTATTGCTGATATTTTTGGTTTTGATAAAAATTTGGTTCAAGCCAGTACTCTGACCGACTATGTCAAATCTCTCCCTCCGGGTTCCCGCCCTTGGCAACACAATTTATCCATAAGTAACGATAAAATAAAAACTTTAGGTATCCAAATGAAAACTCTACGTGAAGGGCTGGAAGAGATAAAAAAACAGATGGCTTTATAAACTTAACTCCCTTATTTTCCACCAAATTACTTGTGATTCTATAGATTATAGGATATAATACCAATGCTTGTTTTGGCGTCGTATCTCATCTTCTAACAATAAGGAGAGCTTGATGAGCGACAAATGTTCTTTAACAATCAACGGCGGGTCGACCGTAACTGTCAGTTTTAAAACTGACCCCGCTAACGATTGGCAGATAACTCTGCAAAATGTTCGAGAAGAAGACGGTGAAATTTTTGCCGATAATTTTCTTCTGGCTCGAAAAAACGGTCAACATTTTTTCTCTACCTTAATCAAGGTTTTAGGCATTAAATCCGACGAATCTGAATTTCCTTACTGGATACCTAGAATTTTTGAAAGAGGAAATGGTTACAAATGTGGCGACGTCGTTATTCAGTTTCGCAAACACCCCCAGTCGAAACGTTGGATGGTTGATGTGGAATCAGAATACGGCAGTAAGTCCCCAGATTCTTTGGAAAAGGTTACTCGGATCAGTCGATCTTCGCTTGATAATGTCAAGCAGGCTGTGAAGAAAACCGTCAAGGAAACCGGGCAAGACTGGCTTAACTCTCAGCGTGGCGGTGGAGACAAAGTTTCCATGCATTGCGTTGATGCCGGTTGGTCACCACAACTTTTTGCCCAGGGCAAGATGATGGATGTTTTCAACTTCATACAAAATTCCCACGATGGTCCAGGGAAAATCGCGTTAGTTGAAGCACTTCAGCATCTGCCCACCTCCATCGCTAAGCAAGTTGCGATGTGTATTATTATTCCTCCAACCGAGGAATAAGTTCAACAAGATGCTAGAACAAGCACGCCGACACCAAAATGCAAAAGCGTTTTAAGCTGACGTTTTATGCGTTCGGTCGAAGCACAATTCTGCGTGCCCTCTTCTTTGATTTCAGACTTCGGTCTGTTTAAAAAATCAAGGGAGAGGGCATATGTAGTATTAAATTTTTTCCGCTGCTCTTTGCCCTTCTTTCACCGCATAATTTATACCCCTATCTTCGGGATAAATCTGAGCAAAATTTGCATGAATTATTTTTTCATTTAGTTTGTCTCTTGGAATTTGTTTCTTGTAATTTGTCGTTACTATATGTTGCGCATATTTAAATCTGAAAACAAATTTCTCTTCAATTTCTTTTTCCTTAAATTCCGGAAAAATCTTCTTTAAATAATCAAAAAAATCCTGATAAATTTTTTTGTCACTATCTTTAAAATAATGGTGATTTTGAGGCAAATATGCACCTAAGTAATAAATATTTTTTCCACCATAGTTTTTATTTCCCATCAGATTTGTGTGTTGAATAACAGCCAAGAAAGGGGAGTCAAGGTCATTAACATTGTGCCAATAATAAGGGCTTAAATTTTGTTTGGAACTAAAAACTACCGTCATCGCTCCCAAATAATCAACTGATTTTAATGGTGCCGTACTTATTATTTTGTCGTATTCTGCCTCTAGTTTTCTGGTTTCTAGAATCTCGTTTCTTGTTTCTATTTTTCCCCCTAGTTTCAAAATTTTACGTTCCAGTTCATCAATAATTTGTTGCCAGCCACCCTCTAAATACCCCAAGTACTCCTTACCATTTTCACTAGAATTTCCCCTAGTATGAATTCTGGCCCACATCCAGGCCATCGAAATCTCTTTATATTTTTCTCCAAACTTTCCCCTCAAAAGTGGTTCCCAAACCACCTTATAAGCTTTCGGTCCGCACCAATTTTTCATCCATTCATAGGCTAAAACATTTTCAAACTTTTGCCAATTATTTTCTTTTTCCAAATATATTTTTACTAATCCTAATCTCAATTTATCAATTAAATTTAATGGTTTGAATTTTAGTAAATCTATGGCTTCACCAAATGGGTACATAACTTTGTCGTAATAAAGTGCTGTTTTACTTTCATACCATTTCAATTTTTTTAACAAACCCAACTCTTTAATCAAGGCGATTATTTCTTTATCAGTTTTAAAAATATGATGATAAGCCTTTTCTAAATTAACTCCATTGACTTTAAAACTGCCCAACAATCCACCTAAACTTTCACTCTTTTCAAATATCTCCACCTGATAATCTTTCTGTAAAAGTCGATAAGCGGCTACAAGTCCAGTAATTCCTCCGCCAATGACCGCAATTTTTGCTCTCATTTATGCTATGATACTATGTTTAAAATCAATATTATTATTTAAATATATTAAAAAATTAATTCCTTATTTTAGAAATTAGGATTTGAAAATTTTTTCAAAGATATGCCCGATGCGATACAAGTCACTAAAAACCGGATAGTTACCATGGATAAAGTCCGTAACATCGGTATTATTGCTCATATTGATGGTGGAAAAACCACCACTACCGAACGTCTTCTTTTTTACACCGGAAAAATTCATAAAATTGGTTCTGTTGACGAGGGTACCACTACCACCGATTCTATGATTCAGGAAAGGGAGAGGGGAATTACTATCCAATCTGCCTGTATTACCACCTTTTTTAAAAACTATCGTATCAATATTATTGACACTCCCGGACACGTCGATTTCACTGCTGAAGTGGAACGCTCTCTTCGTGTTCTCGATGGTGCTATCATGATTTTCGACGGTAATGCCGGTGTTCAGGCTCAATCGGAAACTGTTTGGCGCCAAGCTGATAAATATCAGGTACCACGAATTGCTTTTGTCAACAAAATGGACAAGGTTGGGGCTTCTTTTCAAGGCACCCTTAACTCTATTACTCAAAAACTTCACGCCCCTATTGTCCCTGTAGTTTTACCTATCGGTGAAGAACATGCTTTTATGGGGGTTATCGATCTGATGGAAATGAAGATGATCGTTTATGATAAAGATGAAGAAGGTATGGAGTTTACCACCAAAGATGTCACTCCGGAATTTTTAGAAGCCGCCACAAAAGCCCGCGCTTCCATGGTCGAAAAAATTGCCAGTGAAGATGAAAAATTAATGGAAAAATTTCTTAATGATGAAGAAATTTCTGTTCCTGAGCTTAAAGCTGCCCTAAGAAAAGCCACTATTGATCGAAAATTATTTCCGGTTTTTTGTGGTGCTGCCTGGAGAAACAAAGGTATTCATCCTATTCTCGATGCCATTATCGATTACTTACCTTCTCCAATCGATTTGCCTCCAACTATGGGTTTTGACGTTGTTACTGGTGAAAAAATTGGTCGCAAACCCGAAAACAGTGAGCCTTTTTCCGGTCTCTTATTTAAAGTTCAATCTGACCCTCATGTAGGCACTTTATCTTATGTTCGGATTTATTCTGGTACCGTTAAAACTGGTCAGGAAGTTTATAATTCTACTAAGCAAAAAAGCGAAAGGATTGGCCGTTTATTATTAATGCACGCTGACAAACGTGAGGGTATCGAAGAAGGTTATGCTGGAGAAATTATCGCCTGTATTGGTTTAAAAGAATCTATTACCGGTGATACTCTTTGCGATAAATCTCATCCCATCTCCCTCTCTCCGATTCAATTTTCCGATCCGGTTATTTCTTTGAGTATCGAGCCGCAAACTGCCGATGATCAGGAAAAAATGGGGGCTTCTCTCAACCGTTTGGCTGCCGAAGATCCCACATTCAGAGTTTCTTATAATCACGAAACCGGTCAAACCATTATTGCCGGCATGGGTGAACTTTATTTGGAAATTGTCATTGATCGTTTAAAACGGGAATTTGGGGTTAATGTTAAGACCGGTTCCCCTCAGGTCGCTTATCGGGAAACTATTTCGGCTAATGCCGAAGGTGAGGGAAAATATATTCACCAATCCGGTGGTCATGGTCAATATGGTCATTGTAAAGTTCGCATCGAACCCAAAAATCGTGGCGAAGGCATTGAATTTGTTAATGCTATTAAAGGTGGTATTATTCCCGCCAATTTTATTCCTGCCATTGAAAAAGGGGTTCGGGAAACTTTAGCCAAAGGCATTATTGCTGGTTATCCCTGTACCGATATCAAAGTCTCTGTTTACGACGGTTCTTATCATGATGTCGATTCTTCGGAAATGTCCTTTAAATTGGCTGGATCTTACGCCATCAAAGACGCTTTTGGCCAGGCCAGGCCTCTTATTTTGGAACCGATCATGAAGTTTGAAGTTGCCTGTCCTTCGGAATTTTTAGGCACCGTTATTGGTGACCTTTCCTCTCGTCGTGGTCAAATTGCCGGTACTACCGAGGCTTTTGGTTTTACTACTATCAACGCCACTATTCCTCTGGAAGCCGTTCGGGGTTATGCCACTGTCATTCGTTCTTTAACCCAGGGTCGTGGTACTTTCTACATGGAACCCAGTCACTACGATCCCGTGCCTCGTGATATTCAGGAAAAACTGACTATCAAGACTGATAGTAAAAAAGAATAAACTCTAACCCCACCATTCGGTGGGGTTTTAATTAAGCTGTTTTTATGCTATTATCCATGAATTCGTCGAATGATATTTTAGTCCTGTTTTCAGGCTACACTTCCATCTTGCGAAGCTGGCGTCTTACTGATACAATTCTAAAGTATTTTTCGCTACAATTAATTGTTATTAATTTTCCGCAAAAAGCGGATTTTTTAAAAAAACAAACATATGGCAGACGTCTATAAAAGAACTAAACCCCATGTTAACGTTGGTACTATTGGTCACGTTGACCATGGTAAAACTACCTTAACTGCGGCTATTACTAAAGTTCAAGGTAATCCTAAATCCTACAAAGATATTGCGAAAGGTGGTACCGTTCGTGATGCTTCTAAAATTGTTACTATTGCTATTTCTCACGTTGAATACGAAACCGAGAAAAGACACTACGCTCACATTGACTGTCCGGGGCATGCTGATTATGTCAAGAACATGATCACCGGTGCTGCTCAAATGGACGGGGCTATTTTGGTAGTTTCTGCTCCTGATGGTCCTATGCCTCAAACCCGTGAACACGTTTTGTTAGCTAAACAAGTTAACGTTCCTTCCCTCGTAGTTTTCTTAAACAAAGTCGATTTGGTCACCGATCCTGAATTTTTGGATCTAGTAGAAATGGAAATCCGCGACTTGTTAACCAAATACGGTTATCCCGGTGATACCACTCCTATTATTCGTGGTTCAGCTCTTAAAGCTCTTAACGACGATGCCGATGGTGTTGCCTCTATCAAAAAACTAATGGAAGCTCTCGATACTTATATTCCTGAGCCCGTTCGTGAACTTGATAAACCCTTCTTAATGCCTATCGAGGACGTTTTCTCTATCAAAGGTCGTGGTACTGTGGCCACCGGTAGAATCGAACGTGGTATTGTCAAAGTCAACGATGAAGTTGAAGTAGTTGGTCTTCGTGATACCCGTAAAGTCGTGGTCACTGGTGTAGAAATGTTCCACAAATCTCTTGATCAGGGTCAAGCTGGCGATAACGTCGGTTTACTCTTAAGAGGTGTGGAAAAAGACGATATCGAACGCGGTCAAGTTTTGGCCAAAGTCGGTACTATTACTCCTCACACTGAGTTCAAAGCCGAAGTTTTATTGCTCAAAAAAGAAGAAGGCGGTCGTCATACCCCTATTTTTGCTGGTTATCGACCCCAAGTCTTTATCAGAACCACTGACGTTACCGGTGAAGTCACCCTTCCCGAAGGCGTCGAAATGGTTATGCCAGGCGATAATGCCAATGTTACCGTTAAATTAATTAAGCCAGTCGCCATGGAAAATGGTTTCCGCTTCGCTATCCGCGAAGGTGGTTTGACTGTTGGTGCTGGTGCTATCACCGAAATCATTAAATAAAAATGAAAGGCACCCGTATTCGTATTAGACTTAAATCTTTTGACCACCGCCTCATCGACGAGGCGGCGGTCAAGATTGTAGAAGCCGCGGTCACTGCCGGTGCCACTGTCCAGGGTCCGATCCCTTTACCTACCTCTCGTAAGCTCATTACAGTTTTAACTAGTCCTCATACCGACAAAAACGCCCGTGATCACTACGAAGTTTTGACTCACAAACGTTTAATCGATATCTTCAGCACTAACCTTCGTACTGTCGACAGCCTCCAACACCTCGACTTACCCTCCGGAGTTGAAGTTGAAGTGAAGATGTAATACCACTATGATTTCCGGATTTCTCACCCAAAAAAAATTCATGACCAGCATCTTTAGTGATGATGGCAAAAGAGTCGCGGTCACTGTTTTAGAAGCCAAACCTTTAATTGTCAATCGCCTTCGAACTTTGGAAAAAGACGGTTATCAGGCAATCCAAGTCAAAAACACTAAAAATAAACTCAGTGAATTTAAATTAATATCTGAAACTATTCCCGAACTTAAGGTTGAAATTACCGTAGATTCTGTTTTTGCCCCAGGTGATCAAGTTTCTGCTACCAGCAAAAGTAAAGGTCGGGGTTTCGCCGGTGTTATCAAGCGTCATGGTTTCCATCGTCAGCCGGTTACCGGCGGTCAATCCGATCGGGTTCGTGCTCCTGGTTCCATTGGTGCCCAAACCCCCGGTAAAGTTATCCGTGGTAAAAAAATGCCCGGACATTATGGCAATGCTACTGCTACCGTTACTCATTTGCGGATTGTCAAAATCGACAAAGAGCAAAACTTACTCTACGTTTCTGGCGCTGTTCCCGGCCATGTTAACTCTTGGGTAGTTATTACCAAAAAATAATATGAAAGCCAGTCTTTATAACCTCCAAGCTGAAAAAATTAAAGATATTACCTTATCAAAGGATATTTTTGAAGCCAAAATTAACGAAAAATTAATTGCCCAAGCGATTAAAATATATCTTCATAACCAACGTTCGGCTCATGCTATTGCCAAACATCGCGGCGAAGTTGCCGGAACAACTAAAAAAATGTACGCCCAAAAAGGTACCGGTCGGGCTCGTCACAGTACTGCCAAGGCTCCTCAGTTTGTTGGTGGTGGTTCGGCTCATGGTCCTCGGGGTAATCAAAAATCCCCCTTCCGTTTTTCTCAAAAATTACGTCAGGCTGCCTTAAAATCAGTTTTGTCCAAATTCGCTCAAAATAAATCCATTTTAATTATCGACAAACTTTCTCCCATTGAATCCAAGACTAAGGCCGGCTGTGCTTTTATGGAAAAATTAGGGAAACAAAATGAATTATTGGCAAATAGCCGCAAAATTGGTATCATAACCAGTCGTAGTTTTGATAGCGTCAAGCGCGCTTTTAGAAATATCCCTAACATTAATCTTATTTCAGTTAAATCGCTTAATACTTACGATTTATCGAGACAAAATTATTTAATGTTTACCGCTTCAGCTCTCAAAAAATTAACCAAATAAAATATGATTATTAAAAGACCCTTAGTCACCGAAAAAGCCATTGCCGCCCAATCTGTTGGGAAATATAGCTTTGTCGTTGACAATAAAGCTACCAAGGGTCAAGTGGCCGCCAATTTTCTGGCTCTTTTTGGTATTAAAGCCTTAAAGGTCAATCTTTTTTTAGTCAAAGGTAAGGTTAAAACCAACTGGAAAACCCGTGCTCCCGTCATTCGTCCTAATTTTAAAAAAGCGATTATTACTGTTAACAAAGATCAAAAAATTGATCTTTTAACTTTAAAAAATGAGAAATAAATTATTAACCATCAAGAAAAAACGCAGCGGTCGTGACTCTCAGGGCCATGTTTCTACCCGTCATCGTGGTGGCGAACACAAACGTTTTCTCCGTTTAGTTGATTGGAAAAGAAATAAAATTGATGTTAAGGCTAGAGTCACTGCCATCGAATATGATCCCAATCGTACTGCCAATATTGCTCTGTTAACTTATGAAGATGGTTCCAAATCCTATATTTTAGCTACTTCAAATTTAAAAATTGACGACGTGGTAATTTATTCTGAGAATGCTCCCATCAAGGATGGCAACAAATTACCTCTTAAAAATATTCCCGTCGGTACCGCTCTTCACTGTCTGGAATTCCAGGCCGGCCGCGGTGCTCAAATTATAAAATCTGCCGGTTCTGCAGCTTTTATCCAATCCATTGATGGTGATAAAGTCACCATCAAACTCCCTTCCGGAGAATTAAGAATGTTTCCGGGAACCGCTTGTGCCACTATTGGCCAAGTCGGCAACGCTGATCACTCCAACCAAAAATTAGTCAAAGCTGGTGATTCCCGTCACCGTGGTATTCGTCCCACTGTTCGCGGTGTGGCTCAAAATCCTCATTCTCATCCTCATGGTGGTGGTGAAGGTCGCTCTTCTATTGGTATGAATCCAAAAACTCCTTGGGGTCGACCGGCCATGGGTAAAAAAACCCGTAAACATAAAAAAGCTTCTAATAAATTAATTATTAAACATCGTAAATAATATGGCTAGAAGTTCCAAAAAAGGTCCATACATTGACGCTAAATTAGCCAAAAAGACTGTCGCTAATACGGATGGTACTTCTATTAAAACTTATGCTCGTGGTAGTCAAATTTCTCCGGATTTCGTTGGCCACCATTATTCTGTTCACAATGGTCACAAATTTATCGAAGTTTATATTACTGAAGATATGGTTGGTCACTATTTAGGTGAGTTTGCCTTGACTCGCACCTTCAAAGGTCATGGTCGGGTGGTTAAGAGAGTTATTGAGAAGACTTAAAATATGGCTAAAGAAATTATTAAAAAAACTATTGTCAAGAAAGCAGTCACCAAGAAAGTGGTAACCATTCCTAAAATCACCACTTCTGAGGTAATATCTTGCCGATATGCTGACAAAAACATTAAGATTCCTCCCCGAAAATTGCGTCTTTTAATTAATTCCATTAAAAAATTGACCCCGACTGTGGCTTTAACTCGACTTTCTTTAACCAATACCAAAGCCGCTCGGATTTTAGTCAGAGCCATTAAAACTGTCATTTCCGTTGCTAAAAACAACTACAATCTCCTTCCAGAAAATCTCAAATTTGAATCAATTATAGTCAATGATGGCCAAAAAATTAAACGTATGGACAAATCCCATGGTTCTCATTTCGCCCGGGGCATTATTATCAAACGTCACAGTCGTTTAGTCATAATTGTTAAAGGTCAAGTTAAATAAATCTATGGGTCAAAAAGTAAATCCAATTGCCTTCAGACTAAAAACCACCTCCACTTCTCCTGAGTGGATGTCTTCTTGGTTTGCCGAGAAAGGTAAATATAAAGAGCTCTTACTCGAAGATTACAAAATTCGTCAAACTCTTCAAAAAAGATTAGCTTCGGCTGGTATCGTCGCTATTCGCATTGAACGTTCTGCTAAAAAAATTAAATTAATTTTAATTGTCAGTCGTCCCGGCTTGGTTATTGGTCGTGGTGGTAAAGAGTTAGAAGGCACTAAAAAAGAAGTTCAAAAATTGATGACGAAACTTAATGCTAAAACCAATATTGATATTCAAGTCGAAGAATTCAGGAATACCGATTTATCGGCTAAATTAATCGCTGAAAAAATTTCTTATCAATTGGCCAAACGTATGCCTTACCGTCGTGTGGTTCTCTCGGCTATTGAAAAAGCTATGAGTGCCGGTGTCAAAGGGATAAAAGTAATTCTTTCCGGTCGTATTAATGGTGCTGAAATTAGTCGTCGCGAAAAATTCCATCAGGGCCAAGTTCCCTTAAGTACCATCAAAGCCCGCATTGATTATGCTGAAGTTCCTTGTTTAACTCGTTCCGGTTACATTGGCGTTAAAGTTTATCTTTGTTTAGCCGTCTAAAATTATGTTACAACCATCACGTACCAAATACCGAAAACAATTCCGTGGTCGAATGCGGGGAAATTCTCAAGGCAACTTAGTTGCCTTTGGTGAATATGGTCTTAAGTCTATGGCTTGTGGTTGGATTACCAGCAATCAAATCGAATCTGCCCGTCGCGCTATTTCCCATGCCACCAAAAGAAATGGTCGCATTTGGATTCGCATTTTTCCGGATAAACCATTCACCGAGAAGGGTGCTGGTGCTCCACTTGGAGCCGGCAAGGGTGACGTCAAAGGTTATGTCGCTGTTATTCGACCTGGTCGAATTTTATTCGAAGTTACCGGTATTTCCGAAGTGGAAGCTCATGAAGCTCTTCGTTTGGCAGCAGCCAAGTTACCAGTTGTTACTAAAGTTGTTAAGCGTCTTTAATTTACAGGAAGATTTTATGAAAAAAACTGATAAAATTGCCTACAAGCAAAAAACCAGAGAAGAGTTGACTAAAAATTTAGTCAATCTCAAATTAAAATTTGTTGAAACCAAAAGTAAACAATCTTTAGGTAATCAAAAAGATACCTCTGTCTTTAAAAAAATTCAGTCTGAAATTGCCTTAATTTCGACTTTACTCAACCAAAATGACCACTAAAATTATTCATAATGGTAAAACTTTTACTGGCGTCATTGTCTCCGACAAAATGACCAACACTATTGTGGTCTCCCTGTCTTATACCTCCCGTCATCCCCTTTATAAAAAAATTATCAAGAAAAACAAAAAAATTTACGCTGAAAATAATTTAAAAGCTAAGATGGGGGATACTGTCAAGGTTCGTGAAACCAGACCCCTGAGTAAATTAAAAAGATTCACCACATTAGAAATTATTAAATCCGTTTCCATCGACTAATATGTTGCAATTAAGAACTCGTCTCAATCCAGCCGACAATTGTGGTGCCAAATCCCTTGAGATTATGCATATCTACGTTGGTTCCAAACACAAACAAGCCGGAATAGGGGATACTGTTTTGGCGGTAGTTAAGGAAGCTATGCCCAATGGTTTAGTCAAAAAGAAAGAAAAAGTTAAAGCAGTTATCGTCCGGACTAAAAAGGAATTAGGTCGAACTGATGGCAGTTACATTCGTTTTTCTGATAATGCCTGTGTTATTATTGACTCTCAAAAAAATCCTCGTGGTACCCGCATTTTTGGACCTATTGCCCGTGAAATCAAAGATGCCGGTTTTACCAAGATTGCTTCTATGGCCAAGGAGGTCTATTAATATGAAAATTCAAAAAGGCGATAAAGTCGAAATCATCATTGGTAAAGACAAGGGCCGTAGTGGTGAAGTTCTTCGGGTTTTTACTAAAACTGAGGAAATTGTTATCAAAGGTCTTAATCTTTTCAAAAAACATCTTAAACCCACTCAGGGTCAAAAAGGTGGCATTGTTGAAAAAGAACGTCCTCTTAAAGCCTCCAAAACCATGTTACTTTGTCCTCATTGTCAGAAAAAAATCAGAGTGGCTTATTCCATCGATAAAAATGGTGACAAGTCCCGTATCTGTCGCAAATGTAAATCTATTATTGTCGCTGTCAAAAAATAAATCATATGATGTCTACTTATATCAAAGAAATTAATCAACAATTATCTAAAGCCTTAGGTCAAAAAAACCCTAATGCCTTACCCAAACTTACCAAGGTAGTCATCAATTATCGGGTCTCCGAAGGTCGGGATAGTCAGGAAGTTTTAGCTGCCGCCGAAAAAGAATTAATGGCTATCGCTGGGCAAAAACCTCGCTTGACCCGTTCTAAGAAATCCGTAGCCGCTTTTAAACTTCGTGAAGGTGAACCTTTAGCTTATAAGGTGACTCTTCGCGGTGCTCGAATGTACGATTTCGTTAATAAACTTTTTAATTTCGTTTTACCCCGTCTACGCGACTTTAAGGGTCTACCCCTTAATTCTTTTGATCAGGAAGGTAATTACTCTTTGACAATTCATGATCAAACTTATTTCCCGGAAGTCGATTTAGATGTTATTAATAAAATTCGCTCCATTCAAATAACTCTTTGTATCTCTGCCTCTTCAATCGAAGAGTCAAAAATGTTATTATCCACCCTAGGATTTCCCTTTGAAAAAAAATAATTTATGGCTACTACTGCAAAAATAGTTCGAGAAACAAAAAAATTGAAATATAAAGTCAGATATCATCATCGCTGTCAGCTTTGCGGCCGACCCCGATCTTATATTCGTCTTTTTGGACTTTGTCGTTTATGTTTTAGAAAATTAGCTAATACCGGCGCTCTTCCCGGTGTTAAAAGGGCCAGTTGGTAAAATTATGATTAACTCTTTATCTTGTGACTTATTAATCAGAATCAAAAACGGTAGCCGTGCCGGTCGTAAAACTATCTCGGCTCCCTTGTCTAAATACTCTCTTAGTATTTTAGAGAAACTAAAAAAGCACGGGTTTGTGGCTGATTTTACTGTCAATTCGAAAGAAAAATCCATTATTATTAGTCAACCACATGTCTTTGATGTGGAAATTTTTTCCCGTCCCGGTCGTCGTCTTTATTGCACTTCTTTGTCAGTACCTTGGGGAAAAACACCAAAATCATTAATTATTATTTCCACTTCCAGTGGTTTGCTTTCTCAAAAGGAAGCGGTTACAAAAAAACTTGGCGGCGAATTAATTGCCGAAATTTGGTAAACACCTATGTCACGCATTGGCCGTCAAATTATCATCATTCCCGAAAATGTCACTGTCAAAAGTGAAGCCTCTTTAGTCACAGTTACTGGCCCCAAAGGAACTCTTACTTATACTGTCCCTCTCAAAATTCAGGTTTCAGTTGAAAATAATCAAGTTAAAGTTACCCGATTAGGTGAAGATAAACAAACCCGTTCTAATCATGGTTCAGTCCGAGCTCACCTAAATAATATGATCAAAGGTGTCGTCACTTTTTGGACCAAAGAATTAGAAATTAGGGGTACTGGCTACAAAGCTTCTGTTTCCGGTGACAAACTCACCATTTTAGCCGGTTTTATTCACCCTGTTTTTATCACTGCCCCTGAGGGTATTACTATTTCTGTTGCCGAAGAAACCAAAATTTCTGTTTCTGGTTGTAATCGGGAAATTGTCGGTCAAGTTGCCAGTAATATTAGAAAAATCAGAACTCCGGAACCTTACAAAGGTAAAGGTATTCGTTATCTCAACGAATTTATTAAATTAAAAGCCGGTAAAACCGCTAAAGCTTAAAACATATGACCATTATTAACAACACTAAAATCAAACGCCTTCGTCGCGTTCGTGGTAAATTGTCCCAAAATAAAACGATTCCCCGACTTTCAGTTTTCCGTAGTAACTGCCATATTTGGGCTCAGATTATCAATGATCAGCATGGTAAGACTCTGGTTTCTGCTTCTACTAAAACCGTCAAAACCAAAGGGACCAAATCCGAACAGGCTTTTGCCGTTGGTGTGGCCATTGCCAAACTTGCCCTAGATAAAAAAATTATCTTAATCAGATTTGACCGCGGTCTTTACCGTTATCATGGCCGGGTTAAAGCTTTGGCCGATGGTGCCCGTTCCGGAGGCTTAAAATTTTAATAAATTATGTACCAAGACAGAGATAATAAAATCATCAGTGAATTTACCGACAAGGTTGTGGAGATTAAACGTGTTTCGAAAAAAACCAAAGGTGGTAATCAGATTTCTTTCACCGCTTTGGTAGTTACCGGTGACAAAAAAAATCGGGTTGGAGTTGGACATGGTCGGGCCAAAAGTGTTGCCGATGCTATTCAAAAAGCTATCAATCGTGGTCGCAAATCTTTGATCGAAGTACCGATTGTCAATGGTACTATTCCCGCTTCCATTAAACTCAAATTTAAAGGTGCTGTGGTTTTAATTCGTCCCGGTAAACAGGGTAGTGGCTTAATTGCCGGTGGTCCTGTCCGTTCCGTTATCGAATTAGCCGGTATCAAAGATGTTGTCAGTAAAATTATCGGTTCCAGAAATAAATCTATTAATGTTTGGGCTACTCTAAAAGCTTTAGAGATTCTTAAAAAATAATTCTATGGAAATTTTATCTACCCTTAAAAAAATTACTACTAAACAAGCCAAACGCGTCGGTCGCGGTATTGGTTCCGGTGTCGGTGGTCACACTACTGGTCGTGGTGCCAAAGGTGCCAATGTTCGGGGTCATGGTAAATTAACCTTTGATGGTACCAAAATTAAAAAAGGTTGGCTAAAAAGATTACCCTTCCTTAGGGGAAAACATCGTTTATTACCAAAAGAGGACACTCATATTGTCAATTTCACTTTAATTTCTAAATGGTTTAAAGATGGTGATGTTGTCAGCAGTAAAACTATTTTTGAAAAAGTCGCTCGAGCCACCAAAAAAGAATTAACCAAAAAAATTAAAGTTCTTTCCACTGGGCAACTTGATAAAAAATTAACCTTCAAAGGTGTAGAACTTTCTAAAAAGGCCGTCGCTAAAATTCTAGCCTCCGGTGGTAAGATAGAATCATGAATTATCTCTCTAAATCTTTATCTCTTTATACTGAAGGTTTAAAAACCCCCTTACTTCGCAAGAAGATTCTTTTTACTTTAGCCATCTTAGTTCTTTTTCGTCTCATTGCCCACATTCCTGTTCCGGGAGTTAATTTAACTCTTCTCAAATCTTTTTTTGCTCAAAACCAATTCTTATCTCTTTTAGATATCTTTTCCGGTGGAACTTTAGCCAATTTTTCCATTGCTGCTTTAGGCTTAAATCCTTATATCAATGCTTCAATTATGCTCCAACTTTTAGGTTTTGTGATCCCTGAACTCAAAGAATTACAAAAGGAAGGGGAGTATGGTCGGGCCAAAATGAATCAATATACCCGAATTATTACTATCCCTTTGTCTATTTTTCAATCTTTGGCTATGTATGGTATTTTAAATTCTCAAAAAATTATTGGTCAACAGTCACTTTTGGTTATCGTTGCCCTGGTTGCCAGCATGGTTACCGGTACCATGATTATGATTTTTCTAGGTGAACTAATCAACGAATTTGGTATTGGCAATGGTATTTCGGTAATGATTTTTGCCGGTATCATTTCCCGTCTGCCAATTTCTGCTATTCAATCTTTAAGTTTGGCTGATTTTTCCAATCCTCAAACTGTTTTTAATTTAATTCTTTTTATTGCCTTAGCTTTTGCTATTGTTTTTGCTGTCGTTACTATCGAAGAAGCTGTTTTCCGTATTCCCGTTTCTTATGCCAAAAGAGCCCAAACGACCTATCTTCCAATCAAAGTTAATGTTGCCGGTGTCATGCCCATTATTTTTGCCGTTTCTTTAGTTTCCTTACCTTCTCTTTTAGGTCAATCCTTAAGTCGGGTTAGCAATCCCGCTATCGCCGGCTTTGCCCGTCAACTTTCTTCGGCTTTTAGTGGTACTAGTACTCTTTATTTAGTGACTTACTTTTTATTGGTCATCGCCTTTACTTTTTTCTATTCCACAGTTGTCTTTAAACCCAAAGATGTTGCCGAAGAACTTCGTAAGTCCGGCGGTTTTATTCCCGGAATTCGTCCCGGCTTAGCCACTGAAAAAAGACTCGAATATTTACTCTATCGGGTTGTTTTTATTGGCGCTGCTTTTCTCGCTTTAATTGCTGTTATACCTTCTTTAGTTCAAAGAATTACTGGTATTACCTCTCTAACTATCGGTGGTACTTCGGTCTTAATCGTTGTTTCGGTTATTTTGGAATTAAACCGAAAAATAGAAAACGTAGTTCAAATGTATAACTACGAAAAACTAACTTATTAAATCATGTCACTAAATCTTTTTATAATCGGCCCCAGCGGCTGTGGCAAATCAACTCAAGCCAAATTAATAGCGCAAAAATATAACTTAACTCACTTATCTATGGGGCAACTTCTCCGTGACGAAATTGCCTCTGGCTCAGGTTTTGGTTTAGAGGCCAAGTCCTATCTTGATAAGGGTGTTTGGGTCCCCGATGATTTAATTTTTGATGTTTTAATTGCCAAATTAAAAGAAATAAATTATCAAAATTTTATTATTGATGGACTTCCTCGAGTTTTAAACCAAGGTAAATTTATTGAATTTTTTTTAAAAAAACAACAACAGCCTTTTTCTTTGTTAATTCATCTCGATGTTACTTTTGAAGAAATTATGGCCAGGCGTCTGGCTCGAGGTGATGAATTTCAAGATAACGATCGCACCGACAATACCCCCGAAGCTGTTGCTTCCCGTCAAAAATCTTATGATGAAACGATCACTTCTATCAAGGAATATTTTGCTGGTAAAAAATTACTATTCGAAGTTGATGGCAACCGCCCCGTCGAACCTATTTTTGAAGATATTGTTACTGAAATCGAAAGAATAAAACAAAATGGATAATTTTGACATTTTTTTGACAGAATTATTGAAAAATTTATCTCCTAAAACCAAAATATCAATCGACGGAAATATTAAGAATATTAAGGCGATGGCTCATCTAACAACTAAAAACTATTTAAAAACCAATGGCGACTATTATAAAATTATTTTTATTGATAACTCATTTATGCTAATTATTCCCAATGATAAGGAAATTTATTATGCCGATAAAATTATTGGCAAGATAGAATCAGTTACTGATGATATGATTGGTAATACAAAAGTATTGGAGTATGACGGAAAAACTTACGAACTAGGCAATAAAGATGATTATCAATTTGTTCTACAGCTTTTAATTGGTAACCCCTATGATATTGAAGGTGAATGTCGTTTTTCGGATTATTTTCCCACCACTGGACCAAAAGAATTTTTGAGTCTAGGTTGGTTAACCAGGACCAATGAAAGGGCAGATATAAATTGCAAAATTATTAACATAGATAAAATAAAAATTATTAATTAAAATTAAATGAAAGAACCACAAGTCAAAGGTCTCGTCACTGAAGTTTTACCCGATCAATTGTTTCGGGTCAAGCTCGAAGACGATCGTCAAATCGTCTGTTATTTAGCCGGAAAACTTAAAATGCATCACATCCGCTGTCTAGCCGGAGACAACGTCACTCTGGTCTTATCGCCGGATGGTAATAAAGGTCGCATCACTTATCGTGGTTAACTCCCTATTTTACCAATTTACTCTTTGATATTATCGAGAGTTTAGGTTACAATACCAAAGTCAAAGTTTTATGAAAGTCAAGTCAAGCATTAAACGCCGTTGCAAAAATTGTAAAATCGTCATCAGACGGGGTATTAGGCGGGTTATTTGTTCTACTAAAAGACACACCCAAAAACAGGGTTAATTTTATGAGAATTTCCGGAATTGAAATTCCAGATAACGAGAGAGCCGAAGTGGCTTTAACTCGTTTTTATGGCATTGGTCCAAAAAATGTAATTGAGTTAGCCAAAAAAGCCGGTATTGATTTGAACACCCGTATTAAAACTCTTACCCGCGACAATATCAGTAACCTTATGAAAGCTCTTGAATCTTTTCAGGTCGAAGGTGACCTTAAAAGAGAAATCAGAGAAAATATTGATCGTTTAAAAGCTATTAAATGTTACCGTGGCATCCGCCATATCGTTAGTTTACCTGTCCGAGGTCAAAGGACAAAATCCAATGCCCGCACTCGTAAGGGTAGAAAGAAAACAGTTGGTTCTCTGACCAAGGAGGCTTGGGCAAAAATTGAAACCCAACAAAAAGCGGCTGTTATTGCTAAAGAATAAAATAATTTTATGGCTATCACCACTCCAACCACTAAAACAGAAGTCGCTCCGATTAAAAACCAATCACCATCCGGACGAAAAAAAGTTATTAAAAGTCTCGCCGAAGGCCGACTCTATATTCAATCAACTTTTAACAACACTATTGTCACCGTCACTGATATGAGTGGTAATACTTTGGCTTGGTCTAGCTCCGGTCAATGTGGTTTCAAAGGTTCCAGAAAATCTACTCCTTTTGCGGCTACTACTGCCATTGAAAAAGCTTTAGACAATGTCAGACAATACGGTATCAAAAAATTAGCAGTTTACCTCAAGGGTCCGGGTACCGGCCGGGATGCCGCACTTCGATATCTCCGTACTAAACGCGATTTCGAAGTCGATCTTATTGCCGATGTTACCCCGGTTCCCCACAACGGCCCCCGACCTCCCAAGGCCCGTCGGGTTTAATTAAATTTCATATGAGAAGCACACTAGATACTAAATGTCGTCTTTGTAGAACCGAGGGTGTTAAACTCTATCTCAAAGGCGTTCGTTGTTTTTCCCCTAAATGTCCACTGGAAAAGAAGGGTGCTGTCAAGCCCGGTATGCACGGTTTAAAAAGAGGCCGAAAACCCACTGATTATGGTATTCAACTTCGTGCCAAACAAAAAGCTAAACGTATTTATGGCGTGGCTGAAACTCAATTTAAAAATTATTTCACCCAAGCAAAAAAACTCAAAGGTTTGGTCGGTAATAATTTAATGATTCTTTTAGAAAGAAGACTCGACAATGTTGTTTACTCGGCTGGTTTATGTTTATCTAGAAGTCACGCCAAAGAATTAATTAGCCATAAACAATTCTTAGTTAATGATGCTGTTCTAAATATTTCTTCTTATTCTGTCAAGATCGGAGATATTATTACTCTAAAACCTAAAATTGTAGAAAAATCCGGCGATACATTTAGATATGCCGATAAAGATTTTAAAGTCCCGGAATGGATTGACCTTAACAAATCCAAATCTTCCGCCAAAATAATTGCACTTCCTATTATCGATCAAAACCAAAACGGGATCGATATTAATTTAATTATTGAATATTATTCAAGATAACAAGGAGACACCTATGATCGACACCAGCCGATTTCATATCAAAACCATTAAACAAACCGCTAATTACGGTAAATTTGAATTAAGTCCTCTTGTTGGCGGATTAGGCCACACCTTAGGCAATAGCCTTCGTCGAATTCTCTTAATTACCATTCCCGGTGCTGCTATTACTCGTATCAAAATTGATGGCGCCACTCATCTTTTTACTACTCTTCCCGGTGTCAAAGAAGATTTAGTTGAAATTTCTTTAAATCTTAAAAAAGTTAAGTTCTCTTATACCAAAGAAGAACCTACTACCTTAGTTTTAGACAAAAAAGGTAAGGGTATTATTACTGCTGCCGATATTGCTGACAATACTGTCTGTAAAGTGGCCAATCCCGACCAGGTAATTGCTACTCTCACCAACGACAAAGCTCATCTTAAAATCGAGATGACCATTGAACGCGGTGTTGGTTATACTCTGGCTCGTGAACAAAAAACTGATATTGTTGGTGAAATTATTCTTGACGCCACTTTTACTTCCGTTCTCAAGGCCAATTATACTGTTGAGCCCACCCGTTTAGGTAAAAAAAGTAATTACGATAAATTAACCATGGAAATTTGGACCGATGCTTCCGTTGAACCTTTAGCCGCTCTTAAATCTGCCACCAAGGATTTAATCAATGCTCTTAGTCAAATCGTTGACACTCGGGAATTTGATGACGAAGTCATTACTCTTGATTCTATGCCTATCAATCAAATGGCCGAAATTTCTGTCGAAGAGATTGAATTACCTCTTCGGGTCACCAATGCTCTCAAGAAAGCTGATTATCTCACCATCGATGCTTTGATCAAAGCCGGTCGTGCCGATGTCAGTAAAGCTAAAAATGTTGGCGAAAAATCTTTAAAAATTATTGATGCTTGGCTTCGAGAAAAAGGCTTTTCTTGGAACAAATAAAGTATGAGACATCGAATTTCCGGTCGACAATTAGGTCGTAACATCAACGAACGTCAATCTCTTTATCGTTCTCAGTTGCGTAGTTTATTTACCTATGGGTACATCAATACTACAGTTGCCAAGGCCAAATCGATTTTACCCTTAGCGGAAAAAATTGCTGTCGCGGCTGTCAAAGCTGACCTTAATTCCCGTCGTTATATTTTCGCTTTTTTCCAGGACCGCAACGTTGTTAACCGCATTGTTACCGCTTTTTCTGCCACTTTTCCCGGGCAAACTCAAAACTTTACTCAAATGAAAAACGTTAAATTCCGTCAGGGTGATAATGCTTTGATTGTTAGATTAAGTTTTATCAAAGAAGTTAACAGTCTCCCCAAAGAAGTTTCCAAAGAAGATAAAAAAATTATTTCTGATAAAATTAAGTCTTCTTTTGGTGGAAAAAAAGTCACCAAGAAAGAAGTTATCAAAAAAGTTGAAAAAAAAGTAGTTAAAAAAGTTATCAGTAAAAAAGTAAGCAAATGAAATCTAAAACCACTGTCTTAAAAGGTAGTAATCCTAAACGTTCCTGGGTTCTAGTTGATTTATCGGGTAAAACTTTAGGTCGTGTGGCTACGGAAATTGCGGCTATTTTAATCGGTAAAAACAAAGTAACTTTTTCTTATCACCGCGATGATGGTGATTATGTCGTTGCTATTAATGCCAAAGACATTGTGGTTACCGGTAAAAAACTCAAACAAAAAATTTATTACCATCATACGGGTTTCGCTGGTAACCTAAAGGAAATGAGTCTCAAAGAGCTTATGGTCAAGGATCCCCGTCGGGTAATTGAATTTGCTGTTCACAACATGCTTCCCAAGAATCATCTTCGTTCCTTAAGAATGCGACGTTTAAAAATTTCTGCAAATGCAGAGCATAAATACACCGATAAAATAGGTAAATAATTATGGCTACTTCTAAAACCCCTAAAAAAACCACTACTTATGTCTATGCTCTCGGTCGTCGTAAATCGGCTGTAGCTACCGTCAAATTATTTACCGGGAAAGGGGAGTCGACTATTAACACCCGTTCCTTAAATAAATATTTCCCCCTTACTTTTTCTCGTTTAGATCTTCCCTTTAAAACCACTGACACCGAAGGTAAGTTTCATTTTGCCGCTAAAATTGTCGGCGGTGGTAGGACTGGTCAACTTTCCGCCTTAATTCTGGCTCTTTCTCGTGCTCTCAAAAAATCTAACGTTGATTTCAATACTGTTTTAGCTCAAGCCGGTTTGCTCACTGTTGATGCTCGTGTTCGTGAACGTCGTATGGTTGGTACCGGTGGTAAAGCTCGACGTCAAAAACAATCTCCCAAGCGTTAAAATAGTTAATGTCTTTAGTTCAAACTTTAATTTTAGCTTTTATTCAGGGTGTCACTGAATTTTTACCCATCTCTTCTTCCGGACATCTTAATCTATTTCAACATTTTTTTGGTCTGACTCCTTCTCTTGGTTTTGACATTTTTCTTAATACCGCTACCCTTTTTTCCGTTCTTTTCTTTTTTCGAAATCAACTCAAATTTTTCTTTTCCCATCTACCCCAAATAATTTTAGCTTCTATCCCGGCCGCTATTGTCGGTTTTTTCTTCAAAGATACGGTCGAATCGATATTTTCCCATATTTGGCTTTTACCTTTATTTTTCTTTATCAATTCTCTAATTTTATTTTCTACTAAAAAAGCCAAAGGGGAAAAATCAGAGATAACTTTAAAACAAGCCATCGTTATTGGTTTTTCTCAAGCCTTTGCCATTCTTCCCGGGGTTTCCCGGGCCGGCACCACCATTGCTACGGGTCTAATTTTGGGTTTAGCACCGGAAACTGCCTTTAATTTTTCCTTTTGTCTTTTTATTCCTGCTTCCATTGGTGCCATTTTATTAGGTTTTAAAGATTTAAATATAACCACTTTTTTTAATTACCAATCCTTTCTCGCCTTTTTGTTGACCTTTATTGTCGGTATTTTTACCTTAAAACTTTTACAAAAATTCCTAAAACAAGGCCAAATTTGGTATTTTGGTTTTTACACCATTATCTTAGCCTTACTTTTGCTTTTTCTTCTTTAAGCCTCGGCCACTTGACCCCTAATCTGAGCTTCATTAAATTTCTTTAGGTTTTTAATAGTTTTTTTTAACGATTTATACCGTTTTTCCAAGTCACCAGCATTTTCAAAAAATTCTGACATTACTAATAATTCCTTTTCTTCATTTTTCATAAGTTTAATTCTACCCTAATTGTTTTCCAAAACTAACACACACCTGATCCAGGTCTAAAAGATAGAAACCTTGATGTTTAATGGCTTTTTCCATCGCCTCGCTCACTTTTAACGGTTCATTACAGTTGACACGTTGAGCCAAAGCGTCCGGGTTAACCGCTTTGATTAATTCTGTTGGCAATATCGGGACACTTTCCACTCCCTTTGGAGTCGATTTTGTCTTTGATCCTTTAGGAGTAGTCGGACTACTTTGGCCGGTAGTCAAAGAATAAAGATGATTATTGGCTACAATTACCGTAATATCAATATTTAGTCTGGCTGCTGATATTAAATGACTCAAGCCTTCTCCATAAACTCCGCCATCACCACCTACCACAATTACGTTTAATTCCGGATTAGCCAATTTAATTCCGACTGCGGTTGGGATACATCGTCCATGTAAAGAGTGAAAGCCCCAGGCCTTCACAAAATCGGCCATATTACCGATACAACCAATATCGTAAACAATCACAGTTTTATCCTGATCTAAGGCTAATTTAGTCAAAGTATTCTGCAATCCGGCCAAAATTACATAATCCTGACAACCCGGACACCAAGTAGGAACTATCTCTGATCGCCAATTAGTCATTTAAAGCCTCCTTTAATTCTTCGGGGAAAAATGGTCTGCCGTCATATTTCAATATTCTTTTAGTAAATTCAATCGTCATTTGTGATTTCAACAAGGTTTCTAATTGTGCCGTAGCATTGTTTTCTACTAATATTTTTTCTTTAAAAGCATTAACTATTTGTCCGATTTTAGGATCAATTGGCCACATGCCTTTAATTTGTAAAAAAGCAAAATCTTCTTTATTTTCCATTTCTTTTAAAGCTTCCAAGATCGCCCCCTTAGTTGATCCCCATGACACAATTATTTTTTTGGCCTTACTACTCCCAAATAAATTTACTTTTGGCATTTCTTTTAGGATATTTTCTATTTTATTTAGCCTTAATTCGACCATTTTTCGACTTTCCTCTGCGCTTTCTATTGAAAAACCTTCATCATTATGTTCATAGCTGTTATAAAGCTTAATTTCTTGTCCTTTTCCGGGAATTACTTTATTACTGACTATAATTTCTGGTTTTTCTAAATTAAAATCTCTGGTGTTAGCGCTGGATTCTGATAAATTTTTATCTGAAAGCATTATCACCGGAATATCAAATTTATTAGCCAAATTTAAGGCTAATTTTCCCAATTCAAAAGCCTCTTCATGGTCTCCCGGGGCCAAGACTACTTTAGGAAATTCTCCGTGTCCGCTATGAACCGCAAACAATAAATCGCCTTGACTGGTCCAAGTTGGCATTCCGGTGGCTGGACCCGGTCTTTGAGATAAGAAATATACCACTCCTAGGCCTGCCATCGCATCCAGGCTGATTGTTTCGGTCATGAGCGCAAAACCACCACCTGAAGTGCCTACGGCCGTTCTGGAGCCGGCCATTGCCGCCCCCGAAGCAATCGAAGCCACGGCAATCTCATCTTCTGGATGGACTACCTTCATCTTAAATTCATCCTGATTTTTGGCTAAAAAGTGTAATAAACCGGTCGCTGGTGTCATTGGGTAAGCCACAAACATTTGTAAGCCGGCTTTGTACAAACCCCATCCCGCCGCTTCATTACCGTCAATAATAATTTTTCTTTCTTTATTTTTACCCTTATCCACCGATAATTTTTGGCAATTATTTTCTCCCCATAAATATCCCGCCCCAAAAGCATTTAAATTAACTGAATCCTCTCCAAAATGATTGGCGATTATTTTTTTCGCTTTTTCTTTGTCTATATCTAATAAATAGTTAATTAAACCTAATGAAATAGTATTACTATAGATAGTACTTCCCAATTGTCCACACATTTCTCCCAGCGGTAAGTTAATCTTTCCGTCGTTATCGGTAAAAACTAAAGTCTCCTTTTTAAACTCTCTTTGATGCTCTTGCCAGTGTCCGGGTATTAAACTCACAAAGATATCTACCATCCTATGAGTGCAATACACTTCACTTGTTGAAAAACTGATTTGATAAGTATTATGCCCACCCCGTATTAAAGACGGATATTCCGAATAATCCTTAAGATAATAACCACTTTCACTTAATATTTGAGCTAAAAGTAAACCTGCTGACTTGATTCCCGTTCCCGCCGGCCCGGCAATTTTTACTGTCCACACTTTATCCATGATGTTCTATTTTACTATAATTATTCACCTTAGAATTGACTAATAATATTTATAATTTTCTCCCCTAATTTGCATTATTTTGGATCTGTGTTACACTACAACCTGATTTGCGAATGCCCCTTGCACACGCTTTAGTTGTGACTTAATAATTGTGGGCTCAATGCTCATCAATTATTATGTATCATCAAAATACTACATCTCGTCCTGCGCGTACTTTTTCTAAATTTAGTCAAAGACCCAGCTTTTCCTCGTCCCGAGGTCCCTCTCGTGGTTTTTCTTCACCATCCCGTGGCAGTTTTTCCCGAGGTCCCTCTCGTGGTGGCCCTCGTCGTCGTTTCGGTAATATCATTAATCCCTCTCTTTTTATTAAAAAAGCCGAGGAATTTACCAGAATTGAAGAAACTAATCCTGTCCACTCTTTCGAAGACTTTAATTTTAATCCTCAACTTTTAACCAATATCAAGGCTAAAGGTTATTTAAAACCTACTCCGATTCAGGACCAACTGATTGCTGAGGTTATGGCTGGTCGTGATGTTTTAGGTGTGGCCAACACCGGTACCGGTAAAACCGCTGCCTTTGCCCTCCCTTTAATAGACGCCATTATTAAAAATCCCAACAAAAGAATTTTAATTTTAGCTCCCACTCGGGAACTAGCTCAACAAATCAAAAGCGATTTTCGTGACTTTACTCCGGGTCTCAGAGTTTATCTGGCCTTAGCTATTGGTGGTGCCTTTATGCGTGAACAAATTATCGATATTCGTCGCGGTCCCCACGTTATTGTTGGTACCCCGGGTCGGATCATGGATTTAGCCCGTCGTCGGGTTATTAATTTTGCCCAATTCAATACTTTAGTTCTTGATGAAGTTGATCGCATGTTAGACATGGGTTTTGTGGCTGACATTAAATCTATTGTGTCTCAAATTACCCAGGCCCATCAAACTTTATTTTTCTCAGCCACTGTCGATAAAAAAATCGAAGTTTTAATTGATACTTTCCTCAAAACTCCGGTTAAAATTACTCTTAAAACTACCCCCGCTTCCTCTCATATTAATCAAAATGTGGTTCGGGTTAATCGTTATGACAAAGAAAACACTCTTTGTAAACTTCTTAAACAAGAGGAATTTAAAAAAGTTTTAGTTTTCACTTCAACCAAGCTTTATGCTGAGAAATTAACCGTTTCCTTAAAATCCCAAGGTTTTTCTGCCGATTCTTTACATGGTGATAAACGCCAAAATCAACGTTTATCAGTTATCCGCTCTTTTAAAAATGATAGTCTAAAAATTGTGGTCGCTACCGATGTCGCTGCCAGAGGTTTAGATATTCACAATATTACTCACGTTATCAACTACGACCAACCGGCTACCTATGATGATTATATTCACCGTATCGGCCGAACCGGTCGGGCTGACGAAAAAGGTTACGCTCTAACTTTCATCGACCCTTAATTCTGAAATTTAACTGAAAATTTCTTAAGGTATAATACCCCAAATGCCAAAAAGTGAGAAAATTTTTCGAATTGCTTGGGATGGTGATGGTGTTTTAATTGATTCTCATCAACCCGTTCTTAATGCTGCCAATATAAGATTAAGCCATATTCTAAACAGAGAGATTCAGTTAACTAAATCTGACCTAAATTCTTGGGATGCACTTTATCGACTTGCCCTTAATTTAATCGGTGATGAAAAAATTGCTTCAGAGATTATACAGTATTGGTATACGCCGGAAGTTCTTCAGCTTTCTCCGCCAAATTTAGCTACCATCGAAGTTTTCAACCGCTGTCAGAAATTATCCAACACCACTCAATGCATTATCACCACTCGTCCTCCTGAATGTCGACAAGCCACCCAAGATTCTTTGGGGCTACACTTACATAATTTTAATTGGTTACGTGATCTGCACATCAGACCGAAGTCAAGTAACCTAAAAGGGGAAGACTTTAAAATTCACGATCTCAGGCGAAATGATATTACCCTAATGAGTGAGGACAATACTGACACCATTTCCCGAATTCAGACCGAATTACCTCAATGTCACCTTAATTATTTCAGTCAACCTTGGAATTCTACCGATCAAGATTTATCTCGATCTAAACTCCGGGTTGCTTTTGATGACACCGAAGCTATTTATCAACGCATTCTCGAAATCAGAGACAATTATTTGTCTACCTAATTTTCTAGTGTTATACTGTTTTCATGAAAAAAATAAATAAAAAAACCACTGTTACTGCTCTCAAGAATTCTGTTAATCTAAAAAAAATCGTCCGCAAAATTAATGTTTGTCCCATTATTGGCTTATTAATTATTATTGCTGGTGCATATGCTTTCTACCGCTTTGGTATTGTTGCCACCGTTAACGGTAAGCCCATTACCCGTTTTACCTACCTTCGTAACCTTGAAAAACAGGATAAAAAACAAACCATAAAACAAATGGCCAACGAAGCTTTAGTTTTCCAGGAAGCCGCTAAAAAAGGTATTACTATCGATAAAAGCGAGATTGATACCCAGGTTGCCAGTGTTGAGGCCCAAATCAAATCTCAAGGCCAAACTCTAGATGCCGCTTTGGCCACCGAAGGCATGACTAAAAGTGATTTAGAAGCCCAAATTCGTCTTCAGCAAATGGTTGAGAAATTAGCCAATCCCAATGTCAATATTACCCAAGTCCAAATTGATGAATATTTGACCCAAAATAAATCTCTGTTACCCGCTGCCTATACCAAGGAGCAGTTGCAAGCTTTAGCTAAAACTCAATTGACTACCCAAGTTAAAAATGATGCCATTGACGCTTGGTTTACCGAGCTTCAAAAGACCGCTAAAATAGTTATCCGCTAAGTTTTCTTCTATTTTTTGTCCCGGTTTCGACCTTAGCCATAGCTTCCCTATAGGCAATCTTGGGCAAGGTGTTTTGATTATTTTTCAAATAATTTACCACCTGGTCCTTGTGGAATTTTACTAAAGCTCTCAACAACCACGACACTGCTTTAGTGATCAATATTTCTTTCTCGTCTTTTAATCTTTCCACCTGTTCAAAAGCCAGTTTTGATAATCTTTTATCATCTGATTGTCTGAGAGATTTTGTCAACAGTACCATACTGGCCCGACGCTTATGGATATTTTTATCACTGCAAAAATTTTTCAATAATTTTTCCCATTTTGACCAGTTATTTAATAGTTCTTCGGCCGTAAAATTTGATTGGCACAATAAATCAGTTTCTGCCCAGCCATAGGTATAATTAAGCCAATTATCTAATAACATCGGTTCCAATTTATGTCTAACTTTTGGTACTATCCCCAAAATTCTGGCAGCCATATCTATCTCGGCAAAAATTGTGGCATTACTATAAAGTGAATCTAGTAATTTCACTAATTTTTTTTCATCAAATTTATTTTTTTTAACAATTTCCTTGGCCATTCTTATCATTTCCCCAGTTCTAATTCCTAGTGTCGGTTTGTTACTTCCCAGATAATGTTGCACCCATTCGTTAGTTTTTTTATCACTACTATCTTTATATTTGTTTAATTTTTGCAGGATCTCTAAATGGATTTTATTGGATATTTTCATTTTACAAAAACAATTATAGTATAATTTGTTGTTTGACTTATTAATTAGTAAATAAAGTAAAAAATATGGAAAAAACAATAATTTTTACTCCGCTGATTATTTTCTTTGCCGTCTTTGCCCTGTTAATTTTTCTTTTCTTTCGCTTTATTATTAAATTAATTATCAAATCAAAAAACGAAGATTGGTATGGGGAAGTTGTTGATAAAAAAATAAACGAGATTGAAAATGATGATACTGGTATCACCCGTGATTATTGTTATCTTGTGGTCAGGATGGATACCGGTAAAGAACGAAAAATAGGTCTTTCCCGCCAACTTTGGGAAAAATTTCAAATAGGAAACAAGCTTCATAAACCCAAAGGAAAACTATTTCCTGAGAAAATCTAATTTCTCTTTTCGGGACAATTTCTTAATTCTGGCTTCCTCTATCAAGGCCGTCGATCTGTCTGGAAATTCTTTTGAATAAACCAGTTCTACCGGTCGTCTCGCTTTGGTGTATTTTGCTCCTAATTTTAAATTGTTATGTTCTTCAATTCTTTTGTTTAGATCACGGGCAATTCCTGTGTATAGAGTCCCGTCACGACATTGGAGGATATAAACAAAATACATTATTTATTGAATATATAAACTAATTTATCAAAATTGATAATCCGATTATTTTTATCCAATTTTATTCCTTCTTTTTTATAAAGAGCCAATCTTTCTTTTTTATATTTTGCTTCTAACCACACCCGGCCGTCACTATAAACTATCCGGTGAAAGGGGATTTTCTCGACGTCTGGAGCCTTGGATAAAATATGAGTAATCATTTGAGCCATCATTGGATGACCACCAGCCGCCACGGCCAGATAACCATAAGTAATCACCTTTCCTGGTGGAATTAACCTTGCCAATTTCCACACATTTTGCGTAAACTCCCCCGGCTTCAATTTCATTTTGTTTATTTTTTCTTTTGACGATACTTTTTCTTTTGAGCATAATAAAATTCAGAATTATGTTTTCCATTAAACATTTCTGCCGGATATTTCTGTTCATTGTGTTCATATTTATGGCTAATCGCGTCAACAATGTCGATATTTAGTTTATTGGCTAAGTTAAATAAATACCAAATCACGTCAGCCATTTCAAAACCAATTTCTGCAAAATCCTTTTTCTTTAAATCATCCTCGTTGTTGTCCCATTGAAAATGTTCTAATAATTCAGCCGCTTCTATTACTACTGATTTGGCAATGTTTTGGGCCGAAGGATCCCAACCCCTTTTAGAGTTATATTCTAAAATTTTTTTATGTAAGATTGCCAGTTTTTTAGTATCAAGTTTTATCATGTTTTATTAAATCTTTAAAATATTTTTTATTTTTTAATTTCTCCGGCAACAAACTTTCTTTAGTATATTTTTCATAACCTTTTCCATATCCCAAATCTTTCATTAATTTTGTTTCCGGGTTAAGAATGCTTAGTGGTATTGGTAAATTACCATAAGTTTGGACATCTTTTAGGGCATCCATAAAAGCGTTATAGGCCGATCTATCCTTGGGACACTTGGCTAAATACGCCACTCCGTGGGCCAAATTTTCCTGACATTCCGGATAACCAATGGTTTCTACCGCTCTAAAAACAGCGTTAGCTACCAATAATGCTGAGGAGCTGGCTAATCCTATGTCTTCAGAGGCAAATACCACCATTCTCCTCGCTATAAACTTTGGATCTTCTCCGGCGGCTACCATTCTGGCTAGATAATAAAGCGCCGCATCCACATTACTGGCCCGCATCGATTTAATAAAAGCGGAAATAGTGTTGTAGTGTTCCTCGCCTTTTTTATCAAAGCGTAAATACGAATTTTGCAAAGCGTTTTTTAAATTTTCTATTTTTAAATCCCCATATAAAGTATGAGCATTATCAATCATGGTAATCGCTTGTCTGGCATCACCATTGGCCATATTAACTAGCCATTCCTTGGCTGTTTTGGTCATTTTTATTTTTATAATTTTCAGACACCTGTCAATAATTTCTCCCATTTCCTCTTCACTTAGTTCTTTCAAAACAAACACCCGACACCGTGACAATAGAGGGGGGATCACTTCAAAACTGGGATTCTCAGTAGTGGCTCCAATTAAAGTCAATGCTCCTGTTTCAGCATATGGCAACAAAAAATCCTGTTGAGCTTTATTAAAACGATGAATTTCATCCAAAAATAAAATCTTTTTTATCAACGGAGTCTGTCTACTGGCCGACAAGTTCGTTGAATTGATAATTTTTCTAATATCATCTTTTCCAGCTGATACTGCCGATAATTCGTACAATTCTGCTTGTGCTTCCTTGGCAATAATCCGAGCCAAAGTGGTTTTACCCACTCCCGGTGGTCCCCAAAAAATCATCGAAAATATCTGATGATTTTCAATAGCTATTCGTAAGGGTTTACCCTCACCCACCAAATGTTTTTGCCCAATAAATTCATCTAAATTTTTTGGTCTTAGTATCGCGGCTAGTGGTTCATTGCTCATATAGTTATGGGTTTACTTCGGGTATTTCCCATTCTACCACATCTGTTTATTTTCCAAGACAACAAATCTATTTATTGTTTCTTCTTTTCTTTATATATCTGACAATAAGAAACGCCGGAACTATTATCGGGGCAAAAACTACAGCCCAAATTAGCAACGATCCGATTTCTCTGATAGTGCCAACAAATGATCTGACAGCTTCCTTAAAGACCACGGTTGGTCGCCATTCATTTGTCGGAGCATAAGGTAGAGCCAATTCATCGGTTGATAAATATATAGTCACCTTACTTAATTTAGCCGATTGTTCGTAATATTTTTGTTGACCTTTAACACTATCGATTTGTGATTGCAAGGATATTAATTGTTGTTGAACATCTAACAAATCACTTACTTTTGTGGCTTGATTTAAAATATCTTCAAATTTAATTTTAGTTTTTTGCAGTACTTCAAGCTGGGCTTGTAAATCGGTATATTGATCAGTCACATCATTTCCATTTACTGATTCCGACACCACTTTGACAGCCATTTTTTTGTATGCCGTCATTGCTTCTTTTCTCTTTTCCTCCGGGACTCGCACTGAAATATTCCCACTAGCCGCCCCTTGCGGTTTTGATAAATTAGAGCTAATTAAAAATCCTCCAAACTCTTTGGTACTTTTTTCAATCTCATCGATGGTTTGAGCCACGTCTTTTACTTGAAGTGACAATCCGGTATTTTGAATAATCAATCTATCGGTACTTTCAGAAGGTGCCGCTTGTTTCATTGGAGAATAGCTACTGTAAACTTTACTACCGACACTACTAGGACTCAAAGCTACTTCGTCTCCACCAATAAACATCGGCGCTACATCTCCTCTTATTGAACTGACAGATCCCGATCCTAAATAATTATCTTTCAAATATATTACTCCGATAACCACCAAAATCACCAAAGCCCAGTTTCTTTTTAGGAAATTTATCATGAAAAAGTGTAACATATCTCTATAAATCGTGTCAAAAAATTTTTAATATTTATCTTTTTTATTTTCGGATTTCGTTTGATTGCCCTCAATCAATCTTTGTGGCTTGACGAGGCCATTTCCGCCCAAGTTGTCAAAAATTATTCTTATACTGACATTGTTACTAAATTTTCTCCCTCCGATTTTCACCCGCCTCTTTTTTATTTAACTCTCAAAGCTTGGACTTCAGTTTTTGGTTTTAGTGAAATCTCTCTACGCCTTCCTTCTGTCATCTTTTCTTTAATCACGATATATTTAGTCTTTAAATTTTTTGGTTTTGGTCCTTCAATTTTATTAGCTCTCAATCCTCTTTATCTTTATTATTCTCAGGAAGCCCGGATGTATTCCCTGGTCACCCTGCTGGTTTTTTGTAGTTTTTTAGCTTTTAAAAAACAAAAACTGTTACTTTATTATCTTTTCACTTTTTTGTCTTTATTTACTTTCTATGGTTCGGTTTTTTTCTTTGCTGCTGTTAGTCTTTATTGGCTTTCTCAAAAAAAATATAAACAATTTTTTATCTATTCCCTGGCTCCATTTTTATCTTTATTAATTTTGTCACCTCTGTTATGGCTTCAATACCAGACTTCTCAAACTCTTTTAGTTTCCGTCAAAAATTGGGCTTCAGTTTTAGGTCCCGTTACTCTCAAAAATTTTCTTTTAATTTTAATCAAATTTACTATTGGTCGGATTTCTTTTTACCCCAAATGGGCCTATTATGCTCTCGCTTTTTTAGTTACCGCCCCTCTTTGGTTTACCGTAGTTGTCAGATCTTTTCGTCGTCGATCTGAAGCTTTTATTTTCTGGACAAGTTTAGGGGTTGGTTTAATTTTTTCTTTATTTACCCCTATGTTTCAGTACTTTCGTTTTCTTTATTTATTACCATTTTTTTGTTTAATTATAAAAAAGAATTATTATTATACTTTTATCTTCCTAACTTTCTCTCTAATTTATCTCTTTAATCCCGCTTTTCATCGCGAAGACTGGAAAAGTTTGGCTCCCTCTCTTCCTCAAGATGTTTACATGATTATTTCTGCGGCTGACCCCTTAAGTTATTACCGTCCCGATATCAAAATTCACAATCTTTCTTTAGATATTCCCACTGAACAGGAAATCACTGTTCTACCTTATATCGCCGAAATTCACGGTGTCGACTATGTAGCTCGTCTTAAATCTTTGGGTTACCAATCAAAACAAATTGTCTCTTACACCGGTCCCTTAACTAAAGAAATTTGGCAAAGATCAATTAAATAATTTTTTAATTTTTGGCATCATTTTCATAGTAGTTTCGTAACCAATTTCGATATAATTTTTTGCTTTCATAAAATCCAAAACGTGAATTTCTTTCACTGGTGGCAATATTTGGACATCAGCCTCTTTAAGACTTTTTTCCGATAATTGACAAATCATTAGTTGCGCCCCGCTCAAAGCAATTCCGGTCAAATTTGCTTTCGATAGTTCACGGTAACTTTTGGGAAAAATTTTACTATACAATCCTACCGCTATTATTTTTTCGTCTCCCTGGGGACTCACTTCTGACACCGGAATCGGATCTACTGCTCCGCCATCAATCAGTATTTTTCCCTCATGTTTCAACGGTGAAAAAATCGCCGGAAAGGCGCAAGAAGCCCGAATCGCCGTAGCCAATTTTCCTTCTTCAAAAACAAATTTTTTTCCCTCAACTAAATCGGTACATACGGCCTTAAATTTAATTGGTAGTTCTTCAATTCTTTTTTGTTGACAAACCTTGTCTAAAAACTTTTCCACGTTTTTACCTCTCACTAGGCCGTTTCTGATTGGCCAGTCCACCAAGATTTTTATTAATTCCAAATAACCAAGACTCTCGACAATTTTTTCTAATTTTTTATAATCCGGATTGGCCGCATATAAACCTCCAATTAAAGCTCCGGCTGAAGTCCCGGCGATTTGAGTAATTTCAAAACCATTTTCACACAGGGCTTTAATCACCCCTATATGAGCCAAACCCTTAGAGCCGCCAGAGCCTAAAACCAAACAAACTTTTTTTGTCATGGGTCCACTATATCATATTGGCATTTAGTCATCCGACAGCCAGCAATTAATATTTTGTTCTGCTAATTTTAATCAAAGTCGTTTAAGTTCTTTTATCTCCTGTGGTGTCAAATTTCGATATTCTCCGGCTTGTAAATTACCAAGATTTAAACTCCCTACCCGAACCCTTTTTAATATTCTGACTCTTAATCCGGCCTCCCAACACATGAGACGAATTTGTCTCTTTTTCCCTTCGTACATTACTATGGTCATATTATTTTTATTTGTTCTGATAATTTTATTAATCCCGGTGTTAATTTTTCTGTCACCAATATTTTTATCAGTAGTTACTTCATATTCTTTTTCCAGATGAAACTTGGGGTGGGTTAGTTTTAAGGCTAGGTCACCGTCGTTCGTTAATATAATTAACCCTTCTGAGTCAATGTCCAAACGTCCTACCGGATATAGTCTATTTCTACTTTTTACTAAATCCACTACCTTTTGTCGACCTTGTTCATCATCTGCCGTCGACACAATCCCAACAGGCTTATAAAGCATAATATATTCTTTTGATTCCACTGATTTTATTTCCTGACCTTCGACTAATATTTTTTCACTCCCGTTTACTTTATCTCCCAGTCTTGCCACTTTTCCATTGATAGTTACCGCACCTTGCTCAATCAGTCTGTCGGCGCCCCGCCTTGACGTTACTCCGGCCTGACCCAAAAATTTATTCAATCGCATCATGTTTAAATTATAACCAAAATTTATATATAATATTTTTATGTCCGATAAATACACCGCTCTCTGGGTTTCTCATTCGTCCATTTCTACCTTTTTAGATTGTCCCCGGGCCTATTATCTTAAAAATATTTATAAAGATCCAAAAACTGGTCACAAAATTAAATTAATGTCACCGCCCTTAGCCCTAGGCCAAGCCGTCCATGAAGTGGTCGAGTCCCTTTCGGAAATTAAAACCGATCTCCGTTTTAGTGAACCACTTTTAGATAAATTTGAGAGAGCTTGGAAAAAAATATCCGGAAAAAATGGTGGTTTTTTTGATAAAGAGACTGAATTTAAATATAAAACCCGAGGCGAAGAGATGGTTCGTCGGGTCATCAAAAATCCTGGTCCATTGGGAGAACTGGCTATCAAAATTAATATGGATTTACCCTATTATTGGCTCTCCGAAGACGACAATATTATTCTTTGTGGCAAAATCGATTGGTTAAAGTATTACCCTGACACTAACAGTGTGGAAATAATTGATTTTAAAACTAGTCGTCACGAAGAAGGGGAGGACTCCCTTCAGTTACCTATCTACCATCTTTTGGTCAAAAACTGTCAAAATCGTGAAGTTACTGCCGCTTCTTATTGGTATCTTGATAGTAGCGATCAACTTACTCCGAAAACTTTACCTGACTTAAAAAAATCTGAAGAAAAAATCCTTAAAATTGCCAAGAGAATGAAATTGCAAAAATCTTTAGGCAAATTTGATTGTCCTCACGGTGACAATGGTTGTCGTTCCTGTCGTCCATACGAAGCTGTTTTTCGTGGCGAAGCCGAATTTGTTGGTCTCGATGACTTCAAAGCCGATGTTTATGTTTTAAATAAAGATTCCCAATCTCCAACCGATTCTGATAGTACTCTTCTTTAAAATAACCCCATTTGTGGTGTTATTTCTACCTTAGGATAGGAAAAATCAACATCTATTACCCGTGGAGTATTCCACTTGTCTTTATATTTTAATTGCTTATTTTTTAAACCAAAATCATAAACCTCTTTAGTGACGATCACATCCGTTTCACAATATTTTTTTAATTTAAGAAGTGATTCTTCCGAATGTTCCTGCCAGTAATAAACTGCATTTAAACCATTATCAATTTTTGTGTGTCCCAAAGTTTCTGCCGCCACTGCACCTAGGCCCAAGCGAAAACCCAAAGCATTTTTAATATGGTCCATGATGTCAAAATGATTTAATTTTTTAAAATCATAAGGGGCTAATGGAGCCATGGCCGGTACATCAAAGTGTAAGGAATTAAAACCAATAATTCTGTCAACATTAGAAAATAGTCCCCACATTTTGGCAAAATCTTCTTCATAAAAACTTTCTATCTTTCCGGAAATCTCATTAAAATTATCATCAAGTTGTCTTTTGTAAGTCGAGATTATCGATATTCCCAAATCAGCTGGATTGCTGCTCTCAATATCATCAAAAATTTTTTTAGTTTCGATGTCAAAAATCACCTCGTTTACCATAGGACTACTAGAATATCACTTTTACTCTGATTGTCCAAAATTGGTAAAATATATCCTTATGCCCCGCTCCCTTTATTCCACTTTTGGAGTCAGAAAAATTCTTCGGCCCATTAATTATAATCTCAAAAATCACGGTCTTTCTCCAACCTTGAAAAGTCTTGTCAAAAAAGTTTCCCGAGGTTTTACTATCAATCTTCCCAAAAACACCGAAAAAATTTTAAAATATGACCGGGTTCTTTTAATTTGCAATCATCCTGCCCAAGCCGATGTTCTGCTTCTTCTTTCGGCCGTTCCCCATCGACCCAAAGTATTCGTAGTCGTTATGCATGGCCTACTATCTATTTTACCGGCCATCAACAAACACTTAATTCCGGTTTATGTAAGTCATCGCCTTGATGATGGTTCCTCAAAGGATTGGAAATTTAGACTTTTTAATAAAATTCATTTCAGTCCTCAATATTCCAGCACCATTGCTCATCAAAAAAATATTAAAAGTATTGCTTTGGCTACTCACAAAATTAACGAAGGTTCCCTAGTGGCTATTTTCCCTGCCGGCGGTTCCAGAAATGGTCGGGATTTTCTTCCCGGCGTTGGTCATATTATTAAAAATCTAAAATACCCGGAAGTTACCAAAGTGGTTATGGCCCATGTTAGTGGTACTTCCACTATTGATTTTCTTCGTATCCTTCCTTTTATTGGTCAGATTTTACCAAAATTTAAAATTGAATTTTCCGATCCTTTAAATGTTGCTGATTTTACCGGAAATAACGGCCGTCTTATTTCAAAACAACTGCAAAATATTTATGACCGCTGGTCCCTCCCTTTTGAACCATTACCTAAATTCCAAATCGCCGCTCTTTATTTACGCTCTTTACTTCTGTTTCTTCTCTTTCGTAGTTGATATAATCTATGGACTGATGTTTGAAGACATAAAAATTGGTACTTCCAGTCCTAGAACAGTCAACGCTATTATTGAAATTCCCAAAGATACTTATAATAAATATGAGTATGATGAGAAGCTGGGTGTAATTCGTCTTGATCGGGTTTTATATTCCCCCATGCACTATCCGGTTGATTATGGTTTTATTCCCCAAACCCGTTCTGATGACGGTGATCATTTGGATGTTATGGTAATCACCAACTCCCCGGTTTTTATTGGTTGCCTTTTAGAAGTTCGTCCTTTAGGTGTCCTTTTAATGGAGGATGCCCAAGGTATTGATGAAAAAATTCTCGCCGTACCTTTAAAAAATCCTGTTTACGACCATGATAAAAAATTGTCTGATATCTCTCCCCATTTTTTAAAAGAGATTGAACATTTTTTTGCCGAATATAAACATTTAGAAACTTGCAAGGACGCTGTCATTAAAGGTTGGGGTGATCAACTTGAGGCTTATCGAATCATTCGGGAGAGTTTTGAAACCTACCAAAGTGAAATCAAAGACAAAATGCTAAAATAGCACTGTCCTTAAACTAAACTATATCGGGGTTTGGCGCAATTGGCTAGCGCGCACGGATGGGGTCCGTGAGGTTGCTGGTTCGAATCCAGTAACCCCGACACTTGTTTCTAAATTTCTACCTTTTGGTTGAGTTTTGGCAAAATTATATTTGCCCCATATCCTCTTGTTTTAAATTCATTGGCCATAGCCGTTCTGGCGACATCCTTTCCATGAGTAATAATTACCGTCTCTAATTTTTTTAAATTAAATCGTTCCAAAAAATCAAATGTTTCCGTGGGACCACTTATATGGCTGGTAAATCCATCAATTTTTTTAACCTTTGCTCCTTTTGTTTTACCGCTGGGAATATTTTTACAATGAACCAAAGAAGCCCCTTTGGTGCCATCCACCTGATGACAGCTAAAAAGAATGGTATTTTTTGGATTTTTACCAAATTCTCCCCGAAGATAGTTGACCGCTCGTCCATGTTCACCCATTCCACCGCTGGCAATGATTATGACTTTTCCCCGATATTCAGCATATCTTTGATCAGAATTTATAGAATCTTCATGCGAGTTAATAATAGTTGTTTTTTCAAGATTAAACCTTTCCATACTTTCCTCTATAGTTTTATAAAAATCTGCCTCATCACCGTATTGATTAGATAATTCACCCGGAGCCAGTTTCTTAAAGCGTTTTAATAAAGCTACCCCCAATGGGGCATCAATAATTATTTGGTAATCACCACTAGGGTCTAATTCTTCTTGGCTATTGTGTAACATCTCTAATATTTCCGGAAAACGATGAAATGAAAGTACCGGCAAAAGTGGATTACCACCATTTTTCCAGGTATTTTTTATTTCATTTAATAGATTTGTTCGTTTCTCTTCAAAACTTATTGGTTCTTTAAGAAAATTTGTTGATTCTACAACCAAAACATTTATTGGATCATTGGGGTACTTTGCCGCTTGATCCAGATATCCACCACATAACGATTGCCATGGTTTTCCCATATCTCCTGTAAAAAGAATATTTTGCTTATTAGAGTCCTTGTTTGTGTTTCGAATCAGTATTGAATTAGCCCCCATCACATGACCATTTGGCAAAAATTCCGCCGTTATCTTACTATATTTTTGTCCAATAGATACTTCTTTAAAAGGTTCAATTACTTTCAAATATCTTAATGTTTTTTCCACATCAAATTGGTCATAAAGTTGATTTTGGGGATTTTCTCTCCCTTGAATTTGGGCCGAATTATCCAACATTGGTTTCATAAAAATTGCCGTAGTTTCAGTTGCTAATATTCTTGGGGTAAATCCGGCCTTATAAATCATTGGTAACCGACCGGTATGGTCAATATGGGTATGGGTAATCAATACATCTGTTAGTCCATAAGCAATATCCCTGGGAGGAGTAAAATTTCTCCTTTCACCTCTTTCTGATCTTTCCTCATATTTACCTTGAAACAATCCATAGTCAACCGAAACACTCGAATTATTGATATTAATTCTATGACAGGATCCTGTCACCATTCCTCCATCTCCCCCTAAAGATTCAATTTCAATATTAGTCGGTCTCTTTGATTCAGAAAAATTTTTCATAAAGCTATTAATCCAAATTTTTGCTGGGGCAAAGCAAATATATGACGGTATAACAGGGTAAAAACAATAATTAAATAATACCCTATATAAAACCGATTATAAATGTTTTTTATATTTTTGTTAAAGATGTTTTATAAAAAATCTTCGCCTTTTCTTCGGTTTTGCTTCTTGACTTGATATAGTCGCGGTTGATATTACTTAATCAATGAAAAATAAAAAGGTCAAAAAAGAAAAAGGTGTTTCCGTCTCTGTTGCTTCTAATTTGCAAAATAAAAAGAATGAAGCCGTTCGACTGGCTATGGAACAAATCACCAAAGCCTATGGTGATGGTGCCATTATGAAGATGGGTGAACGCACCGATATGGACATCGAAGTTATCCCCACTGGTTGTCTCCCCTTAGATATCGCCCTGGGTGTAGGTGGTTTACCCCGTGGTCGGGTCACCGAAATTTTTGGCCCTGAGGCTTCTGGAAAAACCACTCTTTCTCTTCATGTTATTGCCGAAGCTCAAAAATTAGGTGGCACTGCCGCCTTTATTGATGCTGAGCATGCCCTTGAGCCTGTTCGGGCCGCCATGGTTGGCGTCGATTTAAATAATTTGTTAATCTCTCAACCAGATAATGGTGAACAAGCTTTAGAAATTGTGGAAACTTTGGTTCGTAGTAATGCTGTCGATGTCATTGTAGTTGATTCCGTGGCTGCCCTGGTTCCCAGAGCGGAAATTGAGGGTGAGATGGGGGATTCTATGATGGGAGTTCAGGCCCGTCTTATGTCTCAGGCCCTGAGAAAACTGACCGGAGCTATTAGTAAATCCAAAGCTGTCGTTATCTTTACTAATCAATTACGCCAAAAGATCGGTGTCATGTTTGGTAATCCTGAAACTACTCCCGGAGGTTTAGCTCTTAAATTTTATTCCTCTGTCCGTATTGATGTTCGCAAAATTGCCAATATCAAAACCCCTAGTGGCGAATCTATTGGTTCCCAACATCGGGCTCGGATTGTCAAAAACAAAGTTGCTCCTCCCTTTAAAGAGGCCGAGTTTGACATCATGAATACCGAAGGTATTTCTGTCAATGGTTCCTTGGTCGACATCGCTGTTCTTTATGGGCTAATCATTAAATCCGGTGCTTTCTTTAAAATCGACGGTCAAAATATTCAAGGCCGTGAAGGTTCTAAAAAATATCTTAAAGATAATCCCAAAGTCGCCAAAGATTTAACGAAACAAGTTTGGGAAAAGGTTAAAAGTGCCATCGACAATGCCACTTCAGCTACTTCGACTCCTCCCGAGTCGCAGGACTAACAATCGGGTTTGGCTAATTTTTAGCAACTCCCTCAAGTTGCCATTTTTTATCGACGATGTTGTTATTCTTGGTCTAAAAACTGGTTTAGAAATAAACGAAGAGTTATTTAATAAAATTAAAACATCTTCTCTTTATTACCTTCTTTACAATTACTCCCTTAATCAAGTTGCCTTATCACCAAAAATCAGTCAGACTTTATCTCCGAAAATTAGGCAAAAACTTCGCTTTTATCTCCGAAAATATAAACTATCTGGAGATTATTTGTATCTGATTGACCAAATTATCGCCAAGCTGTCATCTCTAAATTTGCTCGACGAAGTTGCCTTCACCAATTATCTGCTTCGAAAAAATCAAAAACATTCCCGTCAATATTTATCCCGCCTTTTTTCTTACTATCATCTTTCTTTACCCCAAAACTATTTGGGTGCTGATATTCAAAATATAAAAAATATTCTAGTCAAAAAAAAATACCTATCTTTAAATCTATTGGAAAACTCTGTCAAAAATAAACTTTTTGCCTCGTTACTCAGAAAAGGTTTTGCCTATCATGACATAAAAACTGCGATTGACGAATTGAGTAAAAGCAGGTAAACTACAAAGACTTTAAAATCAATTTTAAATTTATATATTCCACTTTTTACTATCAAACTTAAAATGCTCTCTGATTTAATTTTTCTTTCTCTTTTGTCGCGCTCAGAGTAGTTCTTTTCGATTGGTAAAAAGTGTTTTGGAGGTTTCTATGTTCAATTCTTTTCTTTCCAAGTTTAAGAGTCTTTTTAATGGGACGACCGTTATTCCCACTGTTACCGGTAGTGACACTATTGTTGAAACTGCAGTTGAAACTGCCGTCGATACGGATGCTGATCATAACCGAGTGGTTTTTTCCCCCCAAAAAGCCAGTAAGGCCGAAAAAGGTAAAAAAGTTACCCCAACTCCTGTTGTTGTAGCTACTGTTGCCAATCCCCAAATTGAAGCCCAAGCCCAGGCTCAAGCAAAAATTATTGTTGACAACGCTCATCGTCTGGAAAATGAGGCCAAGGTAAAAGAAGCCGAAATTTTTCAGAGGCTAAAATCTCTTAATGATAAGGAGAAATATTTAATTCAAAAAGAACAATCTCTTGATACTCAACAGGGTGATCTCAAGAAAAAAACTGACCAAATTGATGAGCTTTATCGAAAACAATTGGAAAAGCTGGAAAGTATTTCTGAGCTGGATGTTGATAAAGCTAAACAATTATTAATGAGCAGTGTCGAAAAGAAAATGACTTCTTGGTTAGCCAAAAAAGTTGCTGAAACCAAAGAAGATCTCAGTAGTCGTCAAGACGATTTAGCCAAAGAAATTCTTTCCGACGCCTTAACTCACGGCGTTACTGATTATGTTGCTGAATATACTGTTTCTACTATTACTCTTCCTGACGAAAAAATTAAAGGAAAAATTATTGGCCGTGAAGGTCGCAATATCCGTGCTTTTGAAAAAGCCACTGGTGTGGAATTGGAACTTGATGAAACTAATGATATTCGTATTTCTTCCTTTGATTCCACTCGTCGTGAAGTGGCCCGTTTAACTTTGGAAAAATTAATCAAAGATGGCCGCATTCAACCGGTCAAAATCGAACAATTAGTTGCCCAGACCCGTTTGGACATGGACAAAATTCTTTTAAATGAAGGTAAAAGAATCTGCCAGGAAATCGGTATTTATAGTTTACCAGTCGACCTAATTAAGGAAGTTGGCAAATATAAATTCCGTTTTTCTTATGGCCAAAATTTAGCCAAACATACGGTTGAAGCAGTTAAAATTGCCGTCGCTCTGGCTTATGAATTAAAAGCCGATGTTAATACGGTTCGGCTAGGAGCTCTTCTTCATGATATTGGTAAAGTTATCAATGATCAGGAAGGGACCCACGTTGAACTGGGTGTTGATTTATTACGTCATTACAAAATGTCTGAAGCAGTAATCAATGCTGTCGCCGAGCACCATGAAGACAAACCTTTTTCATCAGTGGAATCGGTACTCGTCTATTTAGGTGACGCCGCTTCCGGAGCCCGTCCCGGGGCTCGTTATGAAGTTCACGAAGAATATCTCAAGAGGATGCAAAACATTGAAGAAGTCGCCAAGGGTTTCCCTGGGGTGACCAGTGTTGCGGCTTACCAAGCCGGTCGGGAAGTCATGGTTATCGTTGAGCCTTCCACTGTCAATGATGAAGAAGCCACAGTTCTTAGTCAAAATATTGCCGATAAACTCGAGGAAGAGGCCAAATGGGCCGGTCAGATAAAAGTGACGGTTATTCGGGAATTACGGACATCTTCCACTATTATTGGAAGCAAGATCAATAAAAGTGCGGTTAAAAACAGTGAGTAATACTTGAAATTTATTGGAAAGTAGCTAATAATGATAGCTGAATTATAAATTCAAACAAAAATGACCAAAAAAGATCTAATCGAAGTCGTAGCTCAAAAAGCTAAACTGTCCAAGAAAGCTGCCAAGGTTTCTGTCGAAACCTTTTTAAATGAAATCATGAAGGCTCTTGCTTCTGGTGAAGTTGTCAAACTCTCTGGGTTTGGTACTTTTAAAACCAAAATGTTCAAGGCAAAAACCATCAAAGCCATTGGTTCTAAAGAATCCAAAAAAATCATGGCCCGTCGTATGCCTCGCTACATTCCCGGCACCAAAGTCAAGAAAATGGTCAAATAATTTTCTTTAAACTTCAAAAGCCCCTGATTCGTCAGGGGCTTTTTAGTTATTTATCTTCTACTAACAAATTCCAAAACCCGATCAACTGTTTTATCCAATTTATCAGTCTCATTCATTATCATAATGTCATAATTATTTTTGTTTTCATTCCAGATTTTCCAATCGGATTTTAGTCTTATAAGCTTTTTTTCTTTTGTCTCATTAGACTCTCTTATATTTATTCTTCTCCATAATTCTGGAATCGTTGGAGTTCCTAAATAGACTACTTTTGTTACAGAGACTAAATCTTCAAAGCCATTTTCTACTAATTCATTTTTAACCCGAGAGGCTTTTTCCGGATCAATTCTCCAAATGACTTTTTTACCTTCTCTGACTTTTTCCACATCACCCCTACCGGTTCCTTTAATTACCCCAGGGGTATTATTGTATTCAAAAAATTCCCCATTTTTGACCATCTCCTTAAATTTTTCTTCGCTAATAAAATAATAATCTTTTCCTTCGACCTCTCCACCTCTTGGGCCCCTATCGGCACAATAAGTTACTACTCTTGTTAAAGACGAATCCAACTCCATCATTTTTTTCATTGTTTCATCTTTTCCTACTCCCGACGCTCCCGTTAAAATTATCAATCTGCCTTTATTATCACTTTCCTTTAACATAGTAGATTATAAAACAAAACATAAAAATATGCACATATTTATCGGCTAAAATCGTTGCTATAATACCCATATGTCCAAACTTTCTATCGCCATTGTTGGTCTTCCTAATGTTGGTAAATCGACTCTTTTTAATGCCCTTTTAGGTCGCCAGATTGCCGACGCCAGTAATTATCCTTTTTGTACTATCGACCCCAATGTTGGTGTAGTTGAAGTTCCCGATGAGAAGTTAGGTGTTTTGGCCAATATTGTTAAAACCAATAAAATTGTTCCCGCTATCGTTGAATTTGTTGATATTGCCGGTTTAGTTAAAGGTGCTTCCACTGGTGAAGGATTGGGCAATAAATTCTTAACCAATATCCGCGACTGTGATGCCATCTGTCATGTTGTTCGTTATTTTTCTGATCCCAGTATTATCAAAGAGGGCAGTGTCGATCCGAAAGGTGATTTTGAAGTTATTTGTGCCGAATTAATTATCAAAGATTTGGAATCTATCGATAAATATATTAGCTCCTATAAAAATAATCCCATCGAAAGCAAAACCAAAAAATTTGCTCTTGCCGGCAAATTAAAATCAGAATTAGAAAAGGGAATTATGGCTATAAACATTATTCTCACTGATGAGGAAAAAGAAATGCTTAACGAATTTTTTCTTCTCACTACCAAACCTTACTTTATTGTCGCCAATGTTGACGAAAATACTTACCAAAGTATTAACAATTTTAAAACTAACCTTAGTAAAGTTATTCCAGTCTGTGCCAAAACCGAATTTGAATTATCAGAGTTATCTCCCGAAGACAGAAAAAATTATTTGAAAGAATTAGGAATGACCAAATCAGGTCTGGAGAGAGTCATCCAAAAAGCTTATGAAACCCTGGGTCTGCAATCTTTTTACACCGCCGGGGTCAAAGAAGCCCGGGCCTGGACTATTAAACAAAATGCTACCGCTCCGCAGGCCGCCGGAGCCATTCATACCGATTTTCAACATGGTTTTATTATGGCGGAAATTGTTTCTTATCCCGATTTTGTGGCCAATAATGGTTGGGAAGGCGCCAAGACCAAGGGATTACTTCGCCACGAAGGCAAAGACTATATTATGCACCCCGACGATATTGTTGAATTTAGATTTAATGTATGAAGACAATCGAAGACTGTCTTAAAATACCTAATCAATATTTATCCCTCCCTTCAAATTGTTCATCACCGGAAGTTGTTGCTGTTAGTTATCTTTTAAGGCCAAAAGTCTCTATTGAAGATGCTCAGATTTTTGACGTTAGATGTCAACGTGCTCAATGTCCTATTGAAGATTGTCAATATAAAAAAATAGTTCCTTTTCAGAGAAAATAAATTATAATATTTACTTTTTATCTAATAAGACAAAATATGGTCCAAAATAATTACGAAAACATAATCGACGTCAAAGATCTTCCGGAAAATCTTCGCCCAAACTGCCTCTCTCCCGAGATCATACCTCTGATGACTTGTCGTGATCCTCAAAAAAAAACCGACGAAATTTTAAATGCCACTTGTAAAAATAAAACCTGTTCCTCTAGATGTCGCTTTAAAAGCATTGTTAACTTAGGATGAACAAACTTCTCATTATCTCTGGTCCCACTGCTACCGGTAAAACTGATCTAGCCATAAAACTGGCCAAAAAATTTAATGGCGTTTTGATTTCGGCCGATTCCCGCCAAATTTATCAGGGGATGGATATTGGTACCGGCAAAGACCATCCTAAAGATTTTTCAATAAATTTAATTGATCTGATTACTCCCGATCAAAATTTTTCCGTGGCCCAATATCAAAAATTAGCCTTCCAAAAGATAGTTGAAATTCATTCTCAAAATAAATTACCCATTATTGTCGGCGGTACCGGCCAATATATAGATAGTATTGTTAATCCCGACAAATCAACCTATTCCATTAAACCAAACAAAATTTTCCGTTTTTTCTTAAATCGATTATCAACCTTCCATCTACAAAAAGTATACTCTTTTCTAGATTATAGAGCGTTTGACTCTCTAAACAATTCTGAACAACACAACCCCCACCGATTAATCAGAAAAATAGAAATTAAATTATCTTTAAAAAATATTTTTCCGAAAAATTTACCATCAACAAATAAAAATAATTTTAATATTTTGCATCTATCTTTAATTGCTCCGACAACATATTTATATCCCCGCATTGACGCCCGTGTTCAAAAACGCCTTGACTTAGGCCTATTGGATGAAATAAAAAAACTCCTCAAAAACTATTCTTGGTCTGACCCCGGTCTGAATACTTTAGCTTATAAAGAATTTAAAGATTATTTTACTGTAGGGGCGTCACTGGCTGACGCCCAAAAAAAATGGGCTTTTCACGAGCATGCTTATGTCCGTCGTCAACTTACCTGGTTTAAAAAACAAAAAAATCTTCATTTCGTCGCCATTTCTAAGCCAAAATTTATGGCCAACATCCTTGGTTTAGTTAAAAAATGGTACAATTTGTCATGAAACCTCAAAAAGTTGAAATTTCCTACCGCACCATTATTTTTTTCGTTCTTTTTCTCATTTCTCTTTTTGTTGTTTGGCAGCTTCGTAGTCTGATTCTTCTGGTTTTTCTCTGTTATATTTTTATGGAAGGTCTCAATCCGGCTGTTACCTGGCTTCAAAAAATAAAAATTCCCCGTTTTTTAGCCATTTTGATTATTTATGCCATTATTGCCGCTGTCCTTTCTTTCTCTTTTGCTGGTATTATTCCTACTTTAATTGAACAATCTACCAGTTTGATTCGTACCCTTCCCGGAGCCATTCAAAACATCAATCTTTGGGGTGTAAATGCTGTTGACTTTTCTTCTCAGTTAAAAATACTGGAAAATCTTCCCGGCAACATCGCTTCCACGGCGCTTTCTATTTTTTCCAATTTAATCTCTGTTTTTGTTTTTTTTGTAGTTACTTTTTATTTACTTTTGGAAAGAAAAAATTTTAATAAATACTTAATTAATATTTTTGGCGAAAAAAGTTACCAAGCCATAGAAGTTATTAATCAACTAGGTAAACGCTTGGGTGGTTGGGTCAGTGCCCAATTAATTCTAATGCTGATTATCGGGATTCTTTCTTATGTCGGCTATTTGGTTATCGGTGTAAGCTATGCCTTACCTTTGGCTATTATTGCCGGGTTGCTTGAAGTAGTTCCGAATATTGGTCCCATGATCACCGCTATTATTGTCGCTATTGTTGGTCTGACAGTTTCACCTATTACCGGCTTGTTAACAATCGTCTGGGCTTTAATTATTCATCAATCGGAAAATAATTTCATTACTCCCAAGGTCATGAAAGAAACTATTGGTATTAATCCCTTAATTACTATTCTTTTGATTGCCGCTGGGGCTAAACTAGGTGGTGTTGTTGGTGCCGTTATTGCTATTCCCGTCTACCTTACCATTGAAACTATCTACAAAACTCTGACTAAAACAAAAAACTAAACTTCAAAGAGATTGTTAAGCCGGATTCTGTGTTATGGGCCATCTATCTATTCTCTCTACCTGAGACTTTCAAAAGCTAGATATAGCGCCTCGATTTGAGATTTCCACAGGAAGGTTGCTCGTTTCACATTTCTCGTCTCTGTAGCAGAGCCACTACCTTACGGCAGTCCTTACTTTTTCAGGTTCCTTGCTTTTTGTGGTCCGGACTTTCCTACCTCGACTCGCCGTAGCCGTTAGGCGCAGGCGGTTTTGATTAAGCCCTTCAACCTCTTTGAAGTAGTATATTTTACCAAAAAATCCCCCTAAGTTTCACCTCAGAGGGATTTTTATCAATTTCCTTATAACATAGCCGCATCAGCTGCGGATAATATTTTGAACATTTTGACTCCGGTCTCGGGATCAATAGCCTCAGCTGCTGGTCTACCGTTTTTCAACATGACTTTCTTTACTTTAGAAACGTCAACCTCAACGGACTTTCTTGATTTTACAGAATAAAATTTAATAACTGCCATTACTTTTCACCTCCTTTAAAATTTAAAGCTAACTCACCTCCAAACATAATACAAAGCCGCTACGATTGCAATAGCCACGACGCTAAGCAAAAAACTTTTCCATAAATCTTTGCGTAAATACTGGCTGTTTTCTTGATTGTTAATTTGTGCCTGTTTCATTCAACTTCAGTATAACATGGGCTCTTTTGGTAAAATTATCAAGCTATGTCATTTACTTTCTATTTACTGACCGTTTTAAATTTTTTTGGTTTTCTTTATCTCTTATATTTGATTTTAACCAAATATCGCCATCTCCCTTCTGATAACAAAATTACCGAAACCTCTGGTGCTATTGAAAAAATGAAATTAATCCGTTTTAACCCCTTTGATGATGTTGGCGGTGATCAAAGTTTTATTTTAGTTCTGTTAAACCGGGAAAATTCCGGACTTTTACTCACTTCTCTTCATCACCGTTCTTTTAGCCGGATTTATGCCAAAGCTATAAAAAACGGCCAGGGAGATAACATTACTTTGTCAAAAGAAGAAAAATCAGCTATATTAAAAGCTATTAGTCGTTAATATTTTATGAATCCTAAAATCATTAAATTCGGCCTCTATCCACTTATCTTCATTTTTGGTGCCTTTGCCTCCTATTGGCTTTTTGGCACCCTTCTTCCGGTCAAAGGTGGTCGTCAAGTTTCTACCGCCACTCCTACCTCTGCCCCTCTCCAAACTGGTTACTTAACCTTTGAAGGTCCAAAAACAGAAGTTTGTCCTATCAATGGTGAAAAATTTACTAGTGAAGAACAAAAAATTTGGTCCACTCGTCGCCCTTTGTTGGTGATGATTGAAAATCATGCCGATTCCCGTCCTCAATCCGGTTTAACCAACGCTGATATTGTTTATGAGGCAGTAGCCGAAGGTGGTATTACCCGATTTATGGGTGTTTTTTATTGTAATACTGTCAGAGGTGCTGCCAACAAATACGATGTTGGTCCGGTTCGATCTGCTCGGACTTATTTTCTTGACTTAGCTTCCGAATACTCTGATTATCCTCTTTATGCCCATGTCGGTGGCGCTAATTGTTCTGCCGCTACTGTTGGTGGGCCTTGTACTACCAACAAAAAAGCCCAAGCTATCGAGCAAATTGCTCAATATGGTTGGAACAACAAAGGCACTTGGGGTGATCTTTCTCAATTTTCTCTTTCCTACAAAGCTTGTCGTCGGGAACCGGATCGTGTTGGCGTCATCATGGCTACCGAACACACTATGTATTGTTCTACTAATGAGCTTTGGAATGTGGCCGCCAGCCGTGGTTTGACCAATATGACGGAAATAAACAACAGCTCTTGGGACAAAAATTTTCGCTCCTGGTCCTTCAAAGCCGAAGACAAAGCCATTTCTTCTACTCCTTCAACTATTAGTTTCGACTTCTGGGGTGATAAGGCCTATGCTGTCTCTTGGAAATACGATCCGACCACTAATCGTTATCAAAGATCAAATGGCGCTACCGCCACTATTGATTTTAATTATCAACAAGTCGTCTCCACTAAAAATTTAATTATTCAATTTACCAAAGAATCACGTTCTATCGACGAACATCTTCACAATCTTTACGCCATTATTGGTTCCGGAGATGGGATATATTTTGCCAATGGTCAAAAGACAGAAGTCACTTGGACCAAGGCTAATCGTCAAGCCAGAACTATTTTTAAAGACAAGACTACCGGCAAAGAAGTTAATTTTGTTCCGGGCCAAATCTGGATTGAAATTTTACCAATCGGTAATAAAATCAGCTATGAAGGTTGAAACTTCTCTTAATGCCGTTCTGACTTCTAAAACCAGGTGTAAATTAATTTGTCTATTTTTTGGCAATCCCCGGGAGTTATTTTATGTCCGACAATTAGTTCGCCTCACCGGTGAAGAAATTAATTCGGTTCGTCGCGAATTGGCTAATCTTAAAAAAGCTAATATTTTAGTCTCAGAAAATCGGGGTAACCGTCTTTATTACACCACCAATCCTCGTCACCATCTCTTTAACAGTCTTTTACTTTTAGCTTATCGTAACTCTGATTTAGCCATAAGACTAGACAAAGCTAAACTACTCTTGGTTAGTTTTCCCTTTTTACTTTGGCAAAAAGCCCGTCCCGACTCTATTGATTTAATTATTGTTGGTGATTTACCCATTCGTGAAGTTGAAAATACTATCAGTGCCGAAGAAAAAAAGCGTGAAGTAGAAATAAATTACATGGTCATGGACCAAGCCGAATTAAAGCTTCGTCAAAACAAACGAGATCCCTTTATTGTCGATTTTTTCCTTTCTTCACCTCTTGTTATAATTGGCAACCCCACTCTTTTAGAAAACTAAATGCAAAAAATTAGAAAAGTTATTAAAACCGGCAACAGTCTAGCTTTGACTTTACCCAATAAGATTATTAAATCTTTTGATATCAAAGAAGGGGATTTGGCCCAATACAAGGCAAATTCTAGTAAAACCTCTATTACTTATACTTTCACTGGTCACCCCCGACAACTTTCACTCGGTTATGTTGAAAAATAATCGTCGGGTTTTAACTATTTTTTGGTCAATTATTGCCAGTACTTTCTTGTGTATTATCATCAATCTGCCGGTAAAATTAGACCTTTTTGGTCGGACCTTTTATCGTCCCGATTTTTCCCTAAATTTAGGCTCTTTTCAATTAAAACCCAATTTAAATCTTCGCTATGGTCTTGATCTAGCCGGTGGGGCATCACTACTTTTTGATGTTGATACTTCCAAAATTATAAAAACTGATCTGCCGGACGCTTTGGAATCCCTGAAAACCAATATCGAGCGCCGGGTTAATCTTTTTGGTGTTTCCGAGGCCAATGTTCAGCTCTCTAATCAGGGTGATACTCACCGACTCACTGTCGATCTTCCCGGAGTCACCGATATCAACGAGGCCATTAAACTTATTGGTCAAACTGCCCAATTGAGTTTTAAAGGTGTCATCGATTTACCACCCGAAGCTACCGCTACCGCCACTATAGCTGATGTTCTCAAAGATACTGGTCTCAATGGGTCTCATTTAGTCAAAGCTGCACCTACGACCAATCCAAATACTGGCGCTGTCGAGGTTTCTTTAGAATTTAATTCTGAAGGCGCCAAACTTTTTGAGAAAGCGACTACCGATTTTCTCAATAAAAGGATAGCTATCCTTTTAGACGAGCAACCGGTAACCGTTCCTACGGTTAGTGTCATTATTAGTGACGGTAAAGCAGTTATTAATGGTAGTTTCGATATAAAATCAGCCAAGTCACTTTCAGCTCAATTAAATGCCGGTGCCCTACCTTTACCTATCAAATTGATCCAACAATCCCAAGTTGGTGCTACTTTAGGCCAAGATTCCATTAATAAAGGTATCAAGGCCGGACTGGTTGGTTTGGCTATTGTCTCTCTCTTTATGATTGGTAATTATGGATTTTTGGGTCTAATTGCTGATTTTGGTCTGATTATTTATGGATTAATCACCCTGACTCTCTATCGTCTCATTCCGGTGACCTTAACTTTTCCCGGAATCGTCGGTTTTATTTTATCAGTTGGCATGGCTGTCGACAGTAATATCCTTATTTTTGAAAGAATGAAAGAAGAGACTCGAGCTGGTAAATCTTGGAATAATGCCATGGAATTAGGTTTTGGTCGGGCTTGGAATTCCATCAAAGATGCCAATACTTGCACTATTATTACCGGTTTAATTTTATTCAATCCTTTTAATTGGAATTTTCTCAATAGCTCTGGCATGGTCCGTGGTTTTGCCGTTACTTTACTTTTAGGCATAATTTTAGGTATGTTTACCGGTGTTTTTGTCACTCGCAATCTCTTAAGAGTTTTAGCTAGAAAAAAAGTATGAACATCATGAAATTTCGGCCTCTATTTTTGATTATTTCTTCCCTCTTAATTTTGATTTCTCTTTTCTCTATTGTTAAATGGGGTTTCCAATGGTCCGTTGATTTTTCCGGTGGTTCTTCCTGGCAAGTTTCTTTACCCTCTAGACCTACTAGTGACAGTCTTAAAGAAATCTTTTCTAAAAACCAATTAGAATTACTCACTGTTTCCACCAATCAAGACAAATATTTCCTAAAATTTGGCAATATATCTTCTGATCAAAAAGAACAATTAACTGTGGCTCTTACCAAATTTGATCCGAAATTTGTCGATCTTCAGTTTGAGACTTTAGGTCCGGTTTTAGGTAAAGAGCTTCTTAAAAAAACTATTTATGCCGTTGTTTTGTCTGCTCTCGCTTTATTATTTTTTATCGGTAGCCGTTTTAAAGATTTAAGCTTTGGGGCTTCTGCAGTTTTAGCCATGTTTCACGATGCCTTTATTCTCATTGGTAGTTTCTCCATTTTAGGTCATTTCTTTGGAGCCGAAATAGACGCTCTGTTTGTCACTGCTCTTTTAACGACACTTTCCGCCTCTGTCCACGATACTGTGATTACTTTTGACCGGATTCGGGAATTAAAAAGTCTGAGTTTTCATCTTGATTGGGTCGAGTTGTCCAATAAAGCCGTTTCTGAAGTAATCGTCCGCTCGATTAATAATTCTATGACCATTATCTTTATGTTATGTGCCCTAGTAGCTCTGGGTGGCACCGGTACCCGTTGGTTTGCCTCTGCCCTCCTCATTGGTGTTGTCTGTGGTACATATTCTTCCACGGCCGTGGCCATTCCTTTAATGCTTTTGACTAAAAGAAAAAAACTAAATAATGCCAAAAAATAATATTGAAGGGAAAAATTTTAAAATTGTCAACGGAGAAATAATAAAAGACGGCAAAGTGTTGCCGGTAAAAGAAGGTGTTACTCCGGTAATTTTACCCGAAAAAAAGCGAAATCCACTAGAAGGCCAAGCTCGATGGAAAGATGCCTCATTGTTGAATACTGATCAAAGAGACGACGAGATGTATCAAAAGAAACAACATATTCCCTAACTTACTGTATTAATCCTCTAACAAAATTTCCTTGATTCTTAATCTGAAACTTTTTGCTAAATTTTTCCAAATGATACAATATCTTATAATTTTATTTTGTTTAAAATAAATATGTCTAAAAAAGAAATATCACCACATAATTTAATTCCCATAATTGATTCTGAAATTATTCCTCGGGAACAACTGTTTCCCTCTCTTCTTCAAAAAATTGCTCAAGAAAGAGAAAAACCTGGTACCTCAGAAACACTTATTCCACAGATTGAAAACATATTAAATCATGCTGAAAAATTAGGCAGATGTAGTGTTGTGGTTCAACTTTATCAAGAGGAATTTCTTTCTGCTCAGCATATGGTTATGGAAGAAAAATCTAAAGGTCCCAAAGGTGGTAGTAAACTTCGAACCATTAAGGGCTTACTCACCATGAAAAATTCCATTAGAGACATGACAGACTATCAAGAGGCGCACCATGATCAAATCGAACCAGTTGTTAAAGCTCGATCTTTTCGTTTTTTAGGTAGATATGCCGATTATCGATATCAGTATAAACAGTCAGAAGAATTTTATAAAAAAAGTTTAGAATTTTTTGATTCTCAAACGGAACCAAAAATAAGATACCACCGTTTGGAGCTTTTAGGATTTATTTCTTATTCTTTAATAAACCAAGGTAAAGAAGATCGGGGTTTAAATTTAATGGATCAGGTCTTGGCTGATTATGATCAATCAGTAGAAGGTCAATGGTTAAAAAGTCACGACTATTATACTTGGGCGGTTTGGAAATCTGGTGTTGAAATCCGCACTGCCAAACATTTAATTGAACATTCTGATTCTACCCAAGCCAAGGAGTTAATAAATGATGCAGAAACTATCTTAAAAATGCCTGACGGTAACACGGAAATCTTTGGTCTAAGAATAGGTGAGTTAAACCATCTCAAGGCTTCAATTCACTAATTTTTTTAATCAATATTTCCCTCACATTTAGCTCCGGTTTTTCTTCCACTTCGGCAAAAAGTTTGTCCAAAATTTCTCCTACCTCCCGACTCGGTCTTATTTTCAATATTTCCATCACGTCCAAGCCATTTACTTTTAGATCCTTGACCGTAAATGGTTGTTTTTGGACTTCAATCAATCGTTTCTTAAATAACTCCCATCGCCAACTACTTTCCTTGGCTCCCGATCCCAATCGATCACTTCTTCTTAAAGAAATCATCTCGTCTAAGTATTCCGGTGTCACATTTCGAATAAAACGGCGCACTGCTTTATCTGTCTGGGTGTTTTCAACCGTAAACATATGCCATCTGACTAAAATAAAAAGCTGTTCTAATTCTTTATTAGACAATCTTAATCTTTTACCCATTTTTACTGCCATTCTCGATCCTACCACTTCATGGTTATGAAAAGTTTTTTCCCCATCAACTTCTTTCATTACTATCGGTTTACCAATGTCGTGAAGCAGGGTTGCCAGTCGGGTAATCGGATTATTACTCTGACAATTATTTAAGGCTTCCAACTCATGGTCCCAGACATCATAAATATGATGACCTTTTTGTCCCATACCCACCCCGGGTAATAACTCCGGCATAATTTCCAACAATAATCCGGAATTTTTCAAAAGCCTCAATCCATCCCCGGGTTTTTTGCACCATAATATTTTAAACAATTCATCTCTAATTCTTTCCCCGGCAATTTCACCGATTAAATGAGCATTTTTTTGAATTGATTCAAAAGTTTTTTCTTCAATTAAGAATCCAATTTGAGCCGCAATTCTAATGGCTCGAATCATTCGCAGGGCATCCTCAGTGAACCGATCGTCAGGATTTCCCACAGTTCGGATTAATCTATTACTTATATCCTCAAGGCCGTTGTTCATGTCAATGATTTCTCCCTCAATATTCATCGCCATGGCATTGATGGTAAAATCGCGCCGTTCCACATCCTCACCTAAAGTTTTTCCCCATTCCACTACATCCGGATGTCTTTTGTCGCCATAATTTTTCTCGGTTCTGTAGGTAGTAATTTCAAAAATCTCGCCATCTTTTAACAGCACACTAAAAGTTCCAAATTTATTTTCACAAAAAGAATTTTTAGGAAAAATCTCTTTCATTTTCTCCGGAGTCAAATTTGTTGCAAAATCCCAATCTTTTGTTTCCGTTTTTAAAACCCAATCTCGAACTGCTCCACCCACCACGTAAATCTCTCCGCCTTTATCCAGGACCTTTTGCATCACCCTCTTAACCTTCTCTGGTAACTGTCTTTTCTCCATTGCTTAATTTTACCCTAAATCAAATCGCTAAGTTTCAATAATTAATTATTCTTCCCCCTTTCCCCAAAGGGGGATAAGAGGGGGATTTTGATTGGGTTTTCCACCGAAAACCCCGTCTTGCGACGGGGTTTAAGTTTCAAATCAAAATGTAAATTACATTTGTGGTCTGTCGGGACGAGGTAAAGCCTCTTTTACGGCGATATTTCTACCGTCTTGCTCGCTGCCATCCAAAGATAGAGCGGCTTGAGCTTGTTCCTCAGTTTCGAATTCTACAAAACCGAAACCCTTGCTTCGGTGAGAGAATTTGTCGAAAACTATATTTGCGGAGACAACTGTGCCGAAGGCCGCGAAAATCGCGTTCAGTTGCTCATCTGTCATGTTGTAGGATAAGTTCCCTACGAAAAGCTTTTTTGCCATTTTTTTTGAATCTCTTACGATTCATTAACCTTACTAATAATATGACCAGAAACTAGGTAATGCTTTCTGATCTCCACAGTATAGCATACAATAGGCTTATGCAAGCCCGATTAAATTTTTTAAGTGATGTCACTATTACTCGGGAAACTCCGTCTGAATCTCTCCTAGACTTGCTCCTAAAAAACCGTCGAATTATTGATCCTGATTCTTTTTTAAAACCACCTTTTCCGAAATCAAAATTAAATTCTAAAAAAGCTGTCAAATTAATTAAAAAATCTATTGATGATCAAAAAAATATCCTTATTTACGGCGACTATGATGTTGATGGTTTGACTTCAACTGCCATTCTCTGGCAATCTCTGTACCCCTTATCGAAAAAAGTTATTCCCTTTATTCCTCATCGGGAAATAGATGGCTATGGCTTCAAATCTACTTCGTTTTTTAGAATTCAAAAAGAAAAAAACATTAATTTTAATTTATTAATCACGGTTGACAATGGTATTGTCGCCGATAAAGAATTCGCCAAGGTCAAGGCTAAAAATCCCCATCTTAAAATTTTAGTGGTTGACCATCATCTTGCCTCCGGGAAATTAAAACATGTTGATGCCTTATTTCATTCCATTGACACCTCTGCTTCGGCTTTATCTTGGTTTTTAGCCAAAGAATTTTCTAAAATTGCCGATTTATCTCTGGCCGCTCTTGGAGTTGTCGCTGATTGCCAGCCACTTATCAATATTAATCGCTCTATCGTAGTCCACGGCTTAAGCGAATTAAAATTAAATCCCTCCCCCGGTCTTAAAAAATTGATGGATCTAGCTGGTGTCAAAGTCGATAAATTGTCGGTTTATGATTTAGGTTTTCTTCTGGGTCCCCGTCTTAATGCTATTGGTCGTTTATCCGATCCTACTGATGCCCTTCGACTTTTATGTAGTCAAACTTCTCTTCAGGCTAGTAAATATGGCCAAGTCTTAAATGATTTTAACCAAAAGCGCCAAACTCTTCAAAAAGAATCTATCGATATTGCTGATAAAAATATTAATTTTAAAAATAAAATTATTTTTATTGCTGATGATTTTAATCCCGGTATTATTGGTTTAATTGCTGGCCGCCTCACTGAAAAATATTCTTTACCTTCAGTTATAATTTCCAAAAATGGTGAAGTTGCCAAAGGTTCCTGTCGCTCTATTCCGCAAGTTAATATTATTGAGGTCTTAAGAAAGTTTGATAATCTTTTTGTGGACTTAGGTGGCCACTCTGGTGCTGCCGGTTTTTCGATTTTAGACAAAAATATTTCCAAATTACAAAAAAAACTAAATACTTATTTTTCTAAAAAACTACTCAACTATACGGCTCAAAAATCAATTACCGTCGATGCCAAAATGGATTTATCAGCCATCAATTTAAAAAATATTAAATTGATCAATAGTCTTAATCCTTTTGGTATCGGCAATCCCCAACCCTTATTTTTCTTTGAAAATCTAAAAATTGACTCTAAAAAAATTCTCGGCTCTACCCAATCTCATCTAAAATTAAAAGTCAGTGGCGTGGATGCTATTGCTTTTAAAAAAGCTGACCTGGAATCAGATTTAAAAATAGGGGAGACCATCAATCTGGTTGCTTATCTTGACGCCAACACTTGGAATGGCCATACCTTTCCTCAATTAGTGGTAAAGGAAATAATTAAGCTGTAAAATTACGCCATGACTAGAACTCTAATTAAAGACACTGTTGCCAAAGTTGGTGAAAAGGTTACTGTTTCCGGATGGGTCAATTCTATCCGTAGTTATGGCAAATTAGTTTTTGCTGATATTCGTGACCGTTCGGGTCTTGTCCAAATAGTCGGCGATGAAAAACTAGCGCAAGCCAAGGAGGAGGATGTGGTTGAAATCACCGGTAAAGTCAATCCTCGTACCGAAAAGTATTTTAATGACAAAATAATCACCGGAAAAATTGAGATTGAACTTACCGAAATCAAAATTTTAGCCAAATCTTCAGAGTTACCATTTGATATTCATCAACCGGATCTTAATGTTAGTCTGCCAATCCTTCTTGATAACCGAACTCTTAGTTTTCGTCATCCCAAAGTCAAAGCGATTTTTAAGGTCCAGGAAGTTATCATTGACAGTTTTCGCCAGTCTCTTCAGGCCAAAGATTTTATGGAATTTCAATCACCTTCAATTATTCCCTCTGTCCCCGAAGGTGGTGCTGAAGTTTTTAAAGTCGGCTATTTTGGTCATCAAACCTTTTTATCTCAAAGTCCTCAACTTTATAAATCATTATTAGTCAGTGCTTTTGAGCGGGTTTTCTCTGTCAATAAAATTTTCCGTGCCGAACCCTCAGTGACCACCCGCCATTTAACTGAAGTGGTTAGTTTAGATGCCGAAATGGGACTGATTGAATCTTGGGAAGAAGTTCGTGATATGGCTCAATACGTTATTAAATTTATTCTCGATAATGTTCAGGAAAAATGTGCCGCAGAGTTAGCTCTATTTAATGCCGCTATCCCGATGGTCCCCAAAAACATTCCTTCAATAAAACTTCGTGACGCTCAGCAAATTATTTTTGAAAAAACCGGCCGTGACTGTCGTTTGGAAAAAGATCTTTCCCCTGATGACGAACGGGAAATTTGTAAATGGGCCCTAGAAAAACATCAATCAGAACTGGTCTTTGTTTCTCACTTTCCCACCAAGTCACGTCCTTTCTATACTTATCCTGATGATACCAATCCTGAATTTAATCAGGGTTTTGACTTAATCGGTCGGGGTGTCGAGTGGCTTACCGGCGGACGTCGCATTAACGATTATCAAACCATTATGGATCACGTTAAGCAGTGGGGTATTGATCCGGCCAATATTGATCTTTATCTTCAAGCCTTTCGTTATGGTATGCCTCCCCTTGGCGGTTTTGCTTTTGGAGCCGAAAGAATTACTATGCAGGTTTTAAATCTAGCCAACATTCGCGAAGCCTCTCTTTTTCCCCGTGACATGGAGCGGGTTGATAAAAGATTGCCTAAAATTGATAAAAAAGATAAAAAATAATGTTTCGAAGACTTTTTCGTTCTCGTTATTTTTATTATGGCCTTCTTTTCGGAGTTGGTTTTTGTCTGACTTTTTTTCCAATCTCTTTTAACCTCATTAAAAGTAATAATATTTTTGCTTTTAAACATCCGCCTCAACCGGTCGTAATTGTAAAGAATAAACCCCAACTTTCCACTAGTTATTATATTCTTCTTGATAATGATACTAACCAAATTATAATTTCCAGAAATGAACGCGCTCGAATTTATCCGGCCTCTACTACTAAATTAGCGACTGCCCTCACCGCCCTTAATATTTATCCCTTAGAAGAGGTAGTGACTATCCCTTCTGATTATATTGACGGCAAGATAATGGAATTAAAAACCGGCGAAAAAGTCACTATTAAAACCTTAGTTGCCGGTCTCTTAATTTATTCTGCCAACGACGCCGCTTTTAATTTAGCCAACCATTATCCCCAGGGTATCAGTGGTTTTGTTAATCAGATGAACAATTTAGTTAGTAAATACGGTCTAAAAAATACTCATTTCGTTAATTTTGATGGTTTACACAATCTTGACCATTATTCCACTCCCTACGACCTGGCTCAGCTCGGTCGTCTTGCCTCCCAAAATCCTACCCTTCGTCAATATGTTAAAACTAAAAGTATGGACCTTAGTGATATCTATGATCAAAATTTTTACCATGTCACTACTACCAACGAACTCTTGGAAGTTGTTCCGGAAGTTGAAGGTTTAAAAACCGGCTGGACTCCCGAAGCTAGTGGTAGTTTTATCGGTCTTTTAAATATCAATGGTCACTATCTTATTTCTGTCGTGGCTCAAAGTGAAGACCGTTTTAACGACACTAAAATCCTTTTAGATTGGGCAAAAAATAATCTTACTTGGCGTACTTATCAGTAATTGCCCTAACATAGGCTACAAAATCACCATCACCTTCAAAGACATAGACCGGTTGTAAAAATTGAGTCAAATTAACCGGTTCAAAATAAGCCAAATAAATTTTTCTGATTATTACCTCTTTAGCAGCGCTGTCACTCGCTGGCCAATAATTACCACTTTTTAAATCATTAAAAGCTTCTTCACTGCTTTTAATGGGATAAGTCGAAGACGAAGCTGCTGAGGTATCTACATTTACGTGTCGATAATTAACCTCGACAATTTTTTTTGTGGCCACACTCGAACCCGAAATTAAAACTGACACTGAAGCCTTACCAACTTCCGTCGATACCACCTGGACGTTATCACCCAAATTTTTTCTGAAAAAATCCACCCTCACAATATTTGCTTCTGACAAAGCATCAACCGCTTTCAAACCGTCAAAACTAATCTTCCAATAGCTGACTTTTGTTTCCCCTTCATCCAAATCAGTACTCAGTTTTCCGGCTTGTTGCAAAAAACTCTTAGCGTCGTTTATGGCTTCATCGTTACTGGGCATTTTTTCCGGGTTTAATAATAATTGATCTGAAAGATAAGCATAACTTAACTTAAAACTACTTTCCAAAACATTCATAGTTAAACTCTGTCCACTAACTGTGTTGTTAAACAAATAAACTCCTGTTGCCACTTCTCTGGGTTCACTATTAAAACTCATCAAAGCGGCTGTACTTTTGCTTTCCTCCAGGGCTCCCAGGACGCTCTTAGAACGGTAAATTACGTAAACATTGGCTTGGTCTTTATATTTTGGAAAACGATCATTGGCCAATTCTGTTACAAAAGTTTTTTTCTCAAAACTTTTATTAGGAAAAACTATTTTGTCTAAAGTTCCAAACCTGACTGTTGGCGCTATATAAGGTGGATTGGCGGCTCTGTAAGCTTTTATGGCCGCTGTTAATCCCCACCAAAAAAATAAAAAACCAATTAAACCTACTCCCCCATATTTTATTATTTGTCGGCTAGTGTAGGCCACCGAAGTTAATGACATAAATTATTCTACCTTATTTTTAATGCTAAAATGTTCCCATGTCAGATACTAATATTGTTCGCACCCGTATGGCCCCTTCTCCCACCGGAGATATCCACATTGGCTCACTTCGGACCGCTCTCTATGCTTTTGCTTTTGCTAAAAAAAATAACGGAAAATTTATTCTCAGAATCGAAGATACTGATCAAAAAAGATTAGTTGAGGGTTCGGCTAATCGGGCACTCCAAATTTTTAAAGATTTCGGATTAATTTATGACGAAGGTCCCGACATTGGTGGTGATTATGGTCCCTATATCCAAACCCAAAGGCTAAATATTTATCAGAAATATATCAAAGAATTATTAGACAAAGGTTTTGCTTATTATTGTTTTTGTCCGGAAGAAAGATTAGAAGAAGTTAGAGCTATTCAAAAAGCTGCCAAAAAAGTTCCCAAATATGATCGTCACTGCCTTAAACTTACCCCAGCTGAAATTGAAGATAATCTTAAAAAGGGCATACCTTTTGTTATCCGTCTGAAAATTCCAGACAACGAAACTATTGTCTTTAACGACCTAATTCGCGGTCAAATAAAATTTAATAGCAATGATATTGACGATCAGGTTTTAATTAAATCCGATGGTATTCCCACTTATCATTTTGCCGTGGTTGTTGATGATCACTTGATGAAAATAAGCCATATTATTAGGGCTGAAGAGTGGATTTCTTCAACTCCAAAACTTATTCTGCTTTATCGATATTTTAATTGGGAAGTTCCTCAAATTGCCCATCTTACAGTACTTTTAGATCCAACTCATTCAGGTAAAATGAGTAAAAGACATGGTTCAGTTTTTGCTCGACAATTTTTAGATGAAGGTTATCTTCCCGAGGCACTTTTAAATTTTTTAATGCTCCTTGGTTGGAACCCGGGAACGGACAGAGAACTGTTTACTCTAAAAGATTTTATTAGCGAATTTAGTATTGAGCATCTTCACAAAAAAGCTGCCACTTTCGATCGCAAAAAGTTAGATTATTTTAATGGGCTTTATATTCGCCAAAAATCGGAAGAAGAATTAATTCCATATTTCAAAAAATTCTTACCTCAAGCTTCCGATGAACAAGTTAAAATTTTAATCCCTATTTTAAAAGAACGTTTGGTTAAGTTTGGCGATCTCCCCGAAACTACAAAATTTTTATTTGAGGATATTAATTACGACAAAGAATTATTACTCAAAAAAGGCACTAGTCCAGAACTTGCCATTGAAATGTTAACTAAAACCAAAGAACTTCTTTCTGACTTTACCGATCTAGTTTCTAGAATCCAGAATCTCGTTTCTATTAATTCATGGAATGTTGGTGAATTCTTTATGGTCTTTCGGGTCGCTATTTGTGGTTCTACTTTTACTCCACCGGTAGTTGAATGTTTGCCAGCTCTGGGTCAAGAGGGGACTGTTCGTAAACTTGATATTGCTCTTCAAAAATTAATGTAATTCTCGTTACACTGATTTTGTAATATTATTTTTTACATCATTTTTTAGTCTTCTTTAGTCGGTCATAGCTGATGTTAATTTTTTCTCCTAGCCATTTATATTTGCTGGTAGTATCCTTTTTCTATCACCTATTCTCTTCCCAAAACTCTATTTCGTTTAATTCCTGCCCTAATTTGGATGGGAATAATTTTTTATTTTTCATCCGGTCCAACCGATAGTGTTGTCGCCGATCCCCTCCCTCGTTTTATTTTTTTTAAGACCCTTCATCTATTAGAATATGCTCTCCTAGCTATTTTAGTTTTTTATGCTTTTTTACATCGAAAAAATACTCTAATTATTGCTTACCTCTATGCTCTCAGCGATGAAATCCATCAGACTTTTGTGGTCGGTCGCAGTGGTCGTCTCAAAGATACTTTTATTGACCTAGTAGGAATTATTATCGGTCTATTAATTTTAAAACAACTTCGAAAAATTAAATCTATCAATCGTCTTTTTCTTTAATTATTAGCATCATTGACTTTTGTAATTTTTTATATTATTATCAGGCAGTGAATAATAGTCTTGCTCTATATTCGCTAATTGCCCCCATTAGCCATTTGTTTCGCGCTCGTAAATTATTTCAAAAAATAATTTCTGTAGTCTGTAATATTTCTCTGATTCTAAACAGTTTTTTGCCTTATCTTGCCGCTATTCCCGCTTATGCCATTGATTCCAATCCCTTAACTTCTCAAATTGAATATTCTGTTACCTCTCATAAACTAAACATTACTACCAGCTCTTCAGAAAAAGTTGAATATCAATTATTCTATAAAACTTCCGATAAAATTGACTCCGTTGCCGGTAGTGATTTAATTACTACCAATCAGTCAGATGCCTTTTATCTGGGTACCTGTTCCGCCAATTCTGTCTGCCTTCCTCAAAATGTTAGCCGCGGTGTTTTGAAAACAAAATCAAGCACCGGTCAAATATATTCTCAATCTTTTATTATCGAAAATAATATTTTATCTATAAGTAAAGAAGGGGACTCGTCCCAATTTGACCTTACTGATGAAGAAAATAATTTTTTAGAAAATGGCGTTACTATCTCTCCCACTGCCACCCCCACCATTTCTCCCACCTCGACCCCACCCCTAATTTCCACTACCGATTCTCAAACTAATACTCTTACCCCTACCACTACTATCTCTCCCACTGCCACCCCCACTGTTTTAAACGATAAAGTTTCTACGGGTACGATTGAAACCACCGTCATTGAAAATAATTCTTGTCGCACCGATATTTTAAATCCCTTTCTTAGTACCGACAAAGCTGACTATACTCCTACGGAAATCGCCATTATTACCGGTAAAAACTTTTTACCGTCTACTGCACATATTATTAAAATTTCTTCAACCGACCAACCAGCAGTAACTTTCGAAAAAGAAATCACCACTGATGAGAATGGTGGTTTCACTTATAGTTATCAACTCGACGGCATCTATAGACCAAATTATAAAGTTGAATTAAAGGACATTTTAGGAGTCGTTTTAGCCACGACCACGTTTACAGACGGTCCTGCTTCGGGTTGCACCAATGATTCCCAAGGTGTTGAACCTGGTCCAGATCAAAAAGATTTGACTAAAATGTGTGTCAATTACAGTGGTTCTCCAACAAGTATAAATGTTAAATGGAATTGGGATGATATAAGCTGGAGTGGTGCCAATACTGGTGATGCTTGTAGTTTATTTGATACAGATGGGGATGGAAATGTAAATTATGCACTATGTGTCGGTATAAATGGGGATCCTGCTTTAAGGGAATACACAAAGTTATACTCCTGCAACGATACAGATTTTAATAATTGTAAAGGATCTTCAGAAATAACCACCTTTAGTTCTAGTTGTACAACAGCAATTCAAAATACTGATCCATTTAGTACTGGTAATCAATCCCCGAAGGATACAGAATCAGACTGCACTATAATAATGGGTGATGTTGGTGGAGTAACTGCAACACTTATAGACGTATGTTCATACCCATCTGGTAGTCCAAGTTCAAGTGCTTCTGATTGTATTTTGTATAAATCGGACGCAGGTAAACTAACCATTACTAAAACTATTTCCCCAACCGATGATCCTGGACTGTTTAATTTACTTGTTGATAATACTCTTCAAGCCAGTAACGTCTCAAACGGCGGAGCCACACTTACTCAGGAATTAAATATCGGCAATCACACTTTTACCGAAAGTGCTGGAACAAATACATCACTAACTAACTACACTACCTCGGTAGTTTGTAAAGATAACCATGGCACAGGTAGCATAGTTTCAACTCCTGGAAGTTATCCTTGGACTATCAATATTACTAGAAATATCGATATCCTTTGTACTATCACTAATACTCGCATTAACAATGGCTCAATTACTATTATCAAGGATACTGATCCAAATAATGCTCAAGATTTTTCGTTTACCACTACCGGTTCTGGGCTTTCTAATTTTAGCTTAGATGATGACACTGATAGTACACTTTCGAATACTAGAACATTCAGTAATCTTGCCGCTGGTATTTATTCCGTTGCTGAAGGGACTATCACAGGTTGGGCTCAAACAAGCGCAACTTGTACTGATGGAAGTTTGGTGAGTGCTATAAATCTTTCCGCTGGTGAAAATATTACTTGTACTTTTGTTAACACTTTGCAAAAAGCTAATCTAACTTTAGTAAAAAATGTTGTTAAGGATAATGGAGGTAGTGCTCAAGCTACTGATTGGACTTTATCAGCTACCGGTCCTACAAATATTTCCGGAGTATCTGGAAATGCAGCTGTCACTAATGCTCAAGTTACCAACGGAACATATACTTTAGTTGAATCTTCAGGGCCAAATGGATATACTGCCAATAATTGGGCTTGTACAAATTCTGTAACTGTAACTAACAGTCAAATTACTTTGGTCCCTGGGCAAACCACTACCTGTACTATCACCAACGATGATATTGCTCCAAAATTAACCTTAGTTAAGACCGTTACTAATGATAATGGTGGTAA
>Ga0247841_10000256_pt1 | contig 145652 bp, 140 predicted proteins | sample LaCruzMarch2015__2_FD_192410 | JGI IMG/M metagenome (GOLD analysis project Ga0247841, IMG submission 192410) | Freshwater microbial communities from meromictic Lake La Cruz, Castile-La Mancha, Spain - LaCruzMarch2015_18m | ecosystem: Environmental > Aquatic > Freshwater > Lake | place: Spain...
CTTTGAGCAGGGGATTTGGTTTTGTGGTATAATTTTTATAAAGATGTTAAGATTTGATTTGAAAAAAATCCTACTAAAAATATCCGTGGGCGCTGTTTTCCTTTTAGGAGGTTTTTTGATTTTTACAGGACTATGTCATGCCTCTACAAGCGATAATGTTCATGGTTGGGCGTGGTCCGATAATATAGGTTGGATCAGTTTTAATTGTACTGAAGGAGGACCAAATCAATCGAATATTTGTGGAACAAGTAATTATGGTGTAACAATTTCCACCTCAACATACGCTTTTTCCGGCTATGCTTGGTCAGACAACATCGGTTGGATTAGTTTTAATGTGACAGCCAACGAATGTCCTGATAGTACAAATTGTACACCAATAATTAATCCAGCAAATGGACAGGTATCGGGCTGGGCAAAAGCTATCAATTTGATTGGTGATGATTACGGCTGGATTAAACTAAGAGACACTCTTTACGGCATTGATATTGATACGGGCACTGGTCATTTCAATCATTATGCATGGGGAGGGGGAACGACCACCAGCACAGCTGTTATAGGGTGGATAAGTTCTAATTGCAATCAAGGAGGACCAGGGGGCAGCGATGTTTGTGCAACTCGCAATTATTATATTTGGACCGATCCATCGATTTTCAACACTCCTCCGTATGCGGAGAATCTAAATGTTGCCGGACCAAGCAATAGCAATCTCTGCAACAATACTGCTAGTTATCTTCTGGGCTGGACATTTCGCGATGTCGATATTGGTGCTTACGAAAATACTTACGAATTAAAGCTTACTAATATTGGCACGGGAGCTTCAGGAACTTCTTCTCCGGGACCATATCCTCCTTATCAATATACAAATGGGGATACTCAGGAGAGGTCACTTTCAGTAGGAACAATAGAGGAATTATCAGCAGTTTCTTTAAGGGTTAAATATGGTCAAACATATTCTTGGGAAATCAAAGTCCAAGATAATGGCGGGCTCTGGTCAACGCCAACATCTGGACCGGTAATTATAGTACCAATAAACTATCCTGAGTGTGGATTTACAATGGATCCCACGAAACCAAAGATTGGAGATGAGATTAATTTTCAAGACACATCAACATCGAGCGTAGGAGCATATTCGATAGAAAACTATTTTTGGAATTTTGGTGACGGAACAAATGCTAATACTCAAAATGCAACGCACACTTATAGTGAAGTTTCTCCAAGAACAGTGACCCATACTATCTACTTTGATTCTGGTACCAAGAGTTGTTCTACTTCAACGACTTTTAATGTAAGACCTGGCCAACCAGAGTATATTGAAGTAATACCGCGATAGAGGAAAATCAGAAATGCGAGATCAGGAATTTCTAAATCTTAATTTCTAATTGACCCCTGCCTGCGGCAGGCAGGTAATCAATGTCTAATGTCAAAATGTCCAATGACCAAATGATTTTTTTAGACATTAGTTATTGGGATTTGATTAGAATAATTAGTCATTAGAAATTATTACATCATCTCACTTTTTAGTGTTTGTCTGTCGACATAGTCAGGGATATTCAAACTTCGAATTTAAAAACATATGGGACTTTTTTCAAGCGATAATACATACTTAGGCATTGATATAGGAGGTTCAACCTTAAAATTAGTTGAACTTGAAAAAAAAAGAGGCAATATTTATTTGAAAAATTACGCCTCTACATATTCTAATATAAAGAGCGATCCATTAATGGAAAGTCGAGAGAATTTTTTGAAGCTTTCACCAATAGAGCTGGGAAGAATCATGAAGGAAGTTTTTAAGGCAACAACTTTCCAAAGCGAAAAAGCAGCTGTATCAATACCCATACACTCAACTTTCACTACTATTTTACGATTACCTGCCGATCTTGAAGGAGAAGAGCTTAACAATGCAATCAAATTTGAGGCAAAAAAACATGTTCCTATACCAATCGAAGAAACCATTTTGGAATGGAGAGTTATTAGAGAAACCCAAGCAGGATTGACGCAATCAGCAGATATTTTGAGTGGAGACAAACAGGGAATTATGATTCAGGAAGTGTTTTTGATGGCAGTGCCAAAAGATATTGTTACTAGATACCAAACTTTAACAAAATTTTTAAAAGTTGAACCAGAAGTATTGGAAGTAGAAATCTTTTCCTTATTTAGATCTGCCGGTCTTCCCGATTCAGGGCATTATATATTTATTGACATAGGAGGACAAAACACAAACGTTACGGTGTTTTTTGAATCATTTATAAAAGACACCTTTAATATCAATATTTCTGGTGATGATTTCACTCGTTCTATTCTTCATGAAAAAAGAAGCTTGAGCTTCAACGATGCAGAAAAACTTAAAAGGGAGAAAGGACTAGATGATCCGATTGTAAAAAGCGCTCTTTTGCCACACTTTGAGGACATAGTTGATCGAATTAAGCGTCGCCAAACAGATTCGCTTAAGGTTAATAAAATTATATTATCAGGAGGAGCGGTTTTATTAAAAGGATTAGTTGAATATTTTAGAGAAAAACTTGGCACAGAAGTGGAAGTTATTAATCCATGGAAAAATATTATTATTCCGCCAACGATAAAAAATACTCTTGAAGCGCAAGGTCCATATTTTGCTGTTGCTGTGGGTCTAGCTAAAAGGGGATTAGAAAAGTAGTTGTTATTTTCAAACTGAGGTATAATTAAAATATAAAGGATAATTTTAGAGGAAATATATGCCATTGAATCTTATTCCGCCAACAAATCCAGTAAAAGCCAAGAAAGGAAGAATTGGCTCTTTGGTGTTAAGAAAAGCCAGAGAACCCAAAAGACTTATTTACATAGTCTCTTTCTTGTTGGGAGTTTTGTTAATTTTTGGATTTTATTTTATTGTAAAAAGTCATCAAAAATCACTAGTTAGAGAAATTACAAGACTAGAAGACGAAAACAAAAAGAAAGAAGAAGAGAAGAGAGATTTGATGAAAAATAGCGAGGTTTCTAATTTTCAAAATCGACTATCTGTGATTGATCAACTTATTAAAAATCATCTTGAGTGGGTAGGTGTTCTAGATTTTTTGGAGAAGAGAACTATGCCAAAAATTCAATATCAATCTTTTGGCTGTGAAATAAGCACTAAGACAATCAGAGTTTCGGGAATAACACCAAGTTTTACAAGTTTGGCTGAGCAAATAATCATTTTTAAAAAACAACCGCTCATTAAAAGCTTCAAACTTTCTTCGTTTAGCATGAAAGACGAAGGCATTGGTTTTTCTTTTGAAATTGTCCTCGCGCCTGAAGTTTGGCAAAAGATCCCTGACCAACAAAAAAATGAATCCTAAACTTTTAATAATTCTCTTACTTGTTGTTTTAGCGACTGTTTGGAATTTTTTTATTGCACCTGTATTCAGTGATATAAATGTATCAAAATTAGAAATAGAGAGGCAAAAAGAACTGTTGGCATCCAAAGAAAAAGAAATTGCAAGAATTAATTCTTACGAAAAACAGCTAGGAAATTTACAGGACGAAAAAGAAAAAATGAAAACGATATTGCCGGTTGAACCCATGACAGAAGAGCTTATGGTAGAGACCGAAGCGCTTGTCATGAAAAGCGGCATGATTTTGGATGGTGTCAATATAACTGCTGGCGGCAATAATATAAGCGGGGTCGGTGATCAAGTTGGAGTTAGTAAAGTTTCTATTAATCTTAGAACCAAGGGAACATACGAGACTCTTAAAAATTTAATGCTATTGAGCCAAAATGATCTCAGATTAATGGATATAACCAATATTTCCTTTGCTTCACCCAATAAAAATTCTGAGAAAGTTAATAATCAGACCATCTATAGTTTTAATATAAATATGGTTACCTACTACTACTAGTAGAAGTAATTTTTGTTATTACTAATACTAAGAAAAAGATGTCTCAATTCTTTGAAAATAAAAAAAATCTATATGTAACAATTGCCGTAGCATTGATATTAGTTTTGGTGGTGTCGGTTTTTGTTTATTTGAAAGTTTTTAAAGGCAAAAGTTTGGATGAAAATCTTTCCAAGGACAGTATCCCGACAGAGTATAAGTTAGAATTAGGCGTTTTAAAGTCAGATTTTTTTAAGAGCCTCACAAGATATGGCAAGTATCCCATAGAGCCAAGATTTCCAGGGAGAGAAAATCCGTTTGAACCGTACGAATAGATTTTAATATGAATCACGATCAGGAAATTGCCCAAATACTCACCAAAAAGGGCATTTTTAAAAAAGAGGATACCCTAGATCACTTAGACAAAGCAAAAAAGCTTAACAAACCGCTTTCTGAATATCTAATCAAGAAAAATTTGATTAGTGAAGAAGAGTGGCTGATTGCAGAAGCTGAAGTTTTGGATTTGTCGTATATGAATTTGGAGAGGATTAATATTGATGAAAAAATCCTTAAAGAGTTTTCTGAAGAAACAGTTAGGCAGTACAGATTTGTTCCTTTTGCCAGAGAAGGAAATATTTTAAAAGTAGGATTAATCAATCCAGAGAACCATGAAGCTTTGGAGGTTTTGAGGTTTATTGGCACAAGACGCAATATAAAAATTGAAAATTATCTAATAAGCAAAGCGAGCTTTGATACGGTATTAAGACAATATCAAAACATAAAAGGACGAGTTGAGGAGGCGCTGCGAGAACTTGAAGTCCAAACTGCTGCTGAAAAAATTCCAACGAGACGGAAAGTTGTAACAGCAGAACCGTTAGCGGCCGAAGCGCCAATTAGTAAGATTGTTGGGGTTATCATTAGATATGGGGTTGAAACAAAAGCCTCCGATATTCACATTGAAGCCTTAGAAAATTCTGTTAAAATTCGTTTTCGCGTGGATGGCGTTTTGCATACAAGTCTATATCTTGAGAAAGAAGTTCATCAATCAATCGTTACGCGCATTAAGATTTTATGTCGCCTCAAGATTGATGAAACAAGAATTCCGCAAGATGGTCGTTTCCATGTAAAATTAGATGACAAAAAAATTGATTTTCGCGTATCAACTCTTCCAACAGCTAATGGAGAGAAGGTTGTTTTAAGAATTTTAGATCCGACGGTTGGTATTTATAGTCTTGATGGATTGGGACTTGTTGGAAGAAATCTCAGGGTTGTAGAAAAAGCCATGAATAGTCCGTACGGAATGATCTTATCTTCAGGACCAACTGGTTCTGGAAAAACAACTACTCTTTACACAATTCTCAATATTTTAAATCAGGAAGGGGTTAATATTATCAGCCTAGAAGATCCGATAGAGTATTTTATAGAAGGGGTAAATCAATCTCAAGTAAAGCCTGATATTGGATATACTTTTTCTTCGGGACTAAGACATATTTTGCGACAGGATCCTAATATTATTATGGTTGGTGAAATTCGCGATCCAGAAACGGCTGAACTGGCAACACATGCTGCTCTTACTGGTCATCTCTTATTGTCAACTGTTCATACCAAAGACGCTGTTGGTATTGTGCCGCGCCTAACCGATATGGGCGTTCAGAAATATCTATTGCCATCGACTCTTTCATTGGGAGTTGCCCAAAGATTAGGCAGAAGACTCTGTCAGGACTGTAAAGAGGAGTATGAACCGTCACAAGAAATCCAAGAAATTATAAAAAGAACTTTGATAGAAATTCCCGAATCAGAAAAAGAAGGCATAAGTGAGAAAGGACCATATAAATTATTTCGTGCTCCCGGGTGTAAATACTGCCAGAATAAAGGATCAAAAGGAAGAATAGGCGTTTTTGAAATTGTGGAAATGACACCACAGCTTGAGGAGATTATTGTTACTGACGCAACCGATAGCAAGTTTAGGGAAGAAGCAAAAAGACAAGGAATGACAACAATGTTCCAAGACGCAATTCTTAAAACGCTTAGGGGGCAGGTTTCTTTTGAAGAGGTTTTGCGCATAACCAAAGAGTAAGAAAAACAGACATTCACAGATAGAAAAAAGACAGGTCAACACAGATTTTTGATCTGTGAGAACCTACTTGCTCTGGGTAAAGTCGAAAGAGTTATTTACCTGTAATTACCTGTTTTAAGTGAAATGAAAATTCTTTTGGTGGAAGACGATATTTTCTTATCCGATATGTATGTGACGAAATTTTCTAAACTTGGCTATAATATCGATGTGGCCTATAACGGAGAGGAAGGGTTAAGGAAAATGAAGAGAATCAAACCAGATATCGTTCTTCTCGATATAAAAATGCCGATAAAGAATGGTCTTGAAATGCTCGAAGAAGTTAAAAAAGATAAAAAATTAAGTGATATACCCGTAGTTTTACTTACTAATCTTGGGCAAAAAGAAGATATCGAAAAAGGGTTAAAATTGGGAGCAGTAGATTATCTTGTTAAAGCGCAATTTACTCCTCAAGAAGTAGTGGATAGAGTTAAAAAAATAATAAATTAATTTTCTGGTCACTGGTTGCCAGTTTCTAGATTCATTATCTGGTGCCTGGTATTAGTGCCTGGTCTTGAAAATGCTTGATTTAAATGCAGAAAAACAAATAGAAGAACTTTTGGAAATTGTTATAAAAAATGAAGCAACAGATCTTCATATTTCTGAAGGTCGCCCGCCAAGCATGAGAATAGACGGGCGTTTGGTTCCTATAGAGGGACAAGAAGTTCTTAGCGCAGAAAAGGCACGATTGTTGGTTTATAGTTTTTTAAGTCCCGAAGATGAGGCGCGTTTTGAAAAAGAAAAGGAAATAGATTTTTCTTATACTTATAAAAAAAATACCAGATTTCGCACGAATGTTTATTTTCAGAAAGGTTATGTTTCTGCTGCTATGCGTTTAATTCCCAACAAAGTTCGCAGTATCGAGGAATTAGAACTGCCAGCAATATTAAAAAAATTCTGCATGGTCAATCAGGGTTTTTTCCTAGTAGTTGGTCCATCTGGTAACGGAAAAACCACAGCAATGGCAGCTATGATCGATGAAATTAATAAAAAAAGAAGCGATCATGTTATTACCATAGAAGACCCCATTGAGTATATTTTTGACCAACAAAAATGTATCATTGACCAAAGAGAGCTTTATCGTGACACAAATTCAATGAGTAGAGCACTCAGATCAGCTCTACGCCAGGACCCTGACGTAATTATGGTTGGAGAAATGAGAGATCCAGAAACTATCGCTGCTGCCCTAACAGCAGCCGAGACCGGTCATTTGGTTTTTGCTACGCTTCACACCAACGATGCTGCTCAAACAATTGATAGAATAGTTGATTCCTTCCCTCCACATCAACAAAATCAGGTACGTTACCAACTATCCAGTACTTTATTGGGAATTTTATCGCGTCGTCTAATACCAAGAATTGGTGGAGGAATAATTAACGCAATCGAGCTCTTGATAGCCAATAGTGCTGTTCGTAACATTATTAGAGAAAATAAAATCTATCAACTACCATCAATTATTGAAACGAGCTCTGAAGAGGGTATGAATTCGCTTAATTATTCGTTAGCAGATTTAGTTAAAAGAGAAATTATTTCTATGGATAGCGCAATTACTTTTAGTTCTAATCCTAATGAGCTTAGACTCATGATTTAAATGAAATTTAGATATAAAGCCCAAAATTCTGAAAAAATTGTCCAAGAAGGAATTGTTGAAGCAGAAACAAAAGAGGAGGCAATTAAGACATTGCAAAACTATAGCTTAATAGTTTTTTCTTTGGTGGCTGAGGACGATATACCTATCTACAAAAAAAGAGTTAACATTGCTTTTCTAAATAGAATTAAGCAAAAGGACTTAGTTGTTTTTTCTCGCGAATTGGCAACTTTAGTAGAGGGAAAAGTTTCTTTAGTTGAAGCCCTTAAATCATTGGCGCGCCAGACAACGAATCCAACTTTCAGAGATATTCTTGCGGTAGTGGCTCAAGATGTTGAGGGTGGATCGTCTCTTTCTAAGGCAATGAGCAAGTATCCCAAAATATTTTCTGATTTCTATATGAATCTTATCCGCTCTTCCGAGGTTTCAGGGACTCTGGAAAAGACATTGATTTATTTGGCTGATTACGAAGAAAAAAGACACGAAACGACCAGTAAAGTAAAGGGAGCGATGATGTATCCTGCCTTATTGTTAGTATTTATGGTCATTATTGGTATTTTTGCTATGGTAAAGATCGTTCCTCAAATTACAGCGATGCTTGTTGAGGCAAAAGTTGAACTTCCAATGACGACAAAACTTCTAATAGGATTGAGTAGCTTTTTGCAAAAACTTTGGTATATAGCGATTATTTTAGCGGGAGGCATTGGTTATGGTTTTTGGTATTGGATTCATACTCCTCAAGGCAGTAATATTATTGGCAGAATTGTTCTGAAGATTCCTGTTTTTGGAACGATATTAAAGCATTTTTATTTAAATAGAATCGCAGATAATTTAAAAACATTACTTCGTGGCGGCATTTCAATATTAAGATCTTTAGAGGTAACAGCCAGTGTTATTGGCAATAGTGTTTATAGAGACATTATTTTGGAAACAAAAGAAGAAGTGAGGGGGGGGAAAAATATGAGCTCGGTTTTTATGACTTACAAAGAATTTCCTCCAATGTTTACAGAAATGGTAAAGGTTGGCGAAAAATCGGGGAATATAGATAATATGCTGGACAAATTAGCGAGTTTCTATAAAAAAGAAGTTGATGCTGTCATTGATAATATTAGCAAGCTCATAGAACCATTTTTGATTATTATTATGGCGCTTGGCGTGGCATTTCTGGTTTCATCGATTATTATTCCTATATATAAAATGAGTGAAATGTTTTAAAGGACACTGATTTGTGCAGATATATAAACAGATCTACGCAGATTTATTTTCGAGAGAAGTGTGTGCAGGTTGTATTGTGGATAAGTTAGTTATTTACAACTTTAAATTGACGCTAAACCGTGTTAAAATCAAGTAACAACTAGTTGTTGTTTTAATTTGAGTAACAAAAGGTCGACTTTTCCGCACAGATGCGGAAGTTATTGAAAATTTTAAAAAAAATGATTAAACAAAACAAAAGAGGTTTCACTCTTATCGAACTTTTGGTCGTAGTTGCCATTCTCGGTCTTTTGGCAACAATCGTTGCTGTTTCTTTAACAAGTGCTCGTGCTAGAGCCCGTGATGCAAGACGCGTTTCCGATGTTCGCCAAATTGAGTTGGCGCTTGAACTTTATTACGCCGCTCATTTGCAATATCCAACTGCTACGGGCACCGACAGTATCGCAGCTCTTGCTACAGAGGGGTTTCTTAATATGAGTGCTTTTCCGACAGATCCGACATCTGGCAATCCTTATTGTTATGCCGTTGGGACTGATGGAGATCTTGTAGCCGGGAAACAAAGACAGTATTACCATATTGGCGCTAAGCTCGAAAATTCCGATAGCGATATGTTAACTCAAGATGTAGATGATAATACTCAGGCCGTTGCACCCGTAACTTGGTCATGGAATGCAAGTCCTGATTGTGGTACAGCTGCTGCGGCAACAAACTTTGATGGAACAGATACGACTCTAGCAATCTACGATAGAGGAGTTTTTCCAAGATAAAATTTATTGCTATAACGATAAAATTCTTTGCCATAAAGGCTTAAGGAGCTAAGAAGGATTGCGCCCTTAAGGTTCCATAAGCCTTTATGGTTTTCGTTTTTTTTGATAAAATGTTTATATATGGAAATATTGCTTTATATATTTATTTTCTTTTTCGGAATTTGCATTGGAAGCTTCCTTAATGTTTTGATTTATCGGCTTCCCAGAGATATTAGTATTACGAAAAAAACGAGATCTTTTTGTCCAAAATGTAAGAAGCAACTTTCTTGGTGGGAATTAATTCCACTTTTTTCTTTTTTATTTTTGCGCGGAAAATGTTTTAAGTGCAGATCGAGAATTTCGTGGCAATATCCTGCCGTGGAACTGTTAACAGGGCTACTATTTATTTTCGTGTTTATAGGATCTATCAAGATTTATGATTTAGGATTTATGATTGATGAAATTATTTTTGTAATTTATTCGTGGATTATTATAGGAATCTTGATTGCGATTTTTTTCATAGATTTGAAACATTATATTATTCCAGACAGTTTAATTATTATTGGAAGCGCGATAAACTTGTTTTATCTTCTGATCAATCAATTCTTAATTCTTCATTCTCGATTCGCGATTAACGATTTACGATTCACGATTCACGATTCACGAATCAGTTTATTTTTTAATAAATTTATTCCCATTTCTAATTTTTCGCTCAGTACTTCTAACTTTATAAATCATTTACTCTTTGCTATAATTGGATTGACTTTCTTTGGTGTCATTATTTTGCTGACCAAAGGAAAGGGGATGGGCATGGGGGATATGAAGTTGGCCTTTCTCATGGGATTAGTTTTGGGAGAGAAATTACTGATTGCTCTTTATTTGGCGTTTATTGTTGGTGCGTTGGTTGGTGTAATTTTAATCTTATTTAAGAAGAAAAAATTAAGTTCTATGGTTCCATTTGGACCGTTTTTGGTGACAGCAACGCTTGCGCTTATGCTTCTCTAAAAAGTATTAAGCATGAAGTATGAAGGACGAAGTAATAATTCAGAAATTGAGAAGATGAATAAAAAAGAGGAAAAGAAAAAATATCCTGATATTGAAGAAAGGACATTTGTGTTTGCCGTAAAGGTAGTAAGGTTAGTTTTGAAACTACCGAACAATAATGTTGGAACATGGAAAATAGGTGGGCAGATTATAAGTTCAGCTACATCTGTTAATTCTAATATTGTTCAAGCGAGATCGGGCATTTCAAGAAACGATTTTATTAATCATTTCAGAATTGCTAGAAAAGAAGCTAAAGAAACACAACGATGGTTACAATTGATGGTGGCTGTTGATTTAGTTCCTGAGGAAAAAGCTAATTTACTTATTCAAGAAAATGAAGAGATTATTAAAATACTGGTGACTATTGTCAAAAATGCAGAAAAAAATAAATAAAAAAATCTTCTTACTTAATACTTCAGACTTCAGACTTCAAAGAGCCTTTACCCTCGTAGAACTCCTAGTTGTTATAAGTATTATTGGTCTTTTGACGACCGGGCTATTGGTGGGTTCAAAAAAACCACAAAGAGCAACTGCGCTACATAGAGCAGCTAGAGAAGTTTTATTGGTATTGCGCGATGCTCAAAATCACTCACTTGTTGTTGGGGTTGACGAAGGATCATCGGCGCCTTGTGGTTTTGGGATTCATCACGAAAACGGAAACGAAGAGAGCTTTATTTTCTTTAAAGAAGAAACACTACCTCAGGGTCAAAATTGTGTTGCAACTACAACAGGACAAACCATAGATCGTCTTTATCAAGCTACGAGTGGTTATGGTTCTGATACGGTTATTGAAACTATTAGTCTTGCAGAGAGTTATTTGGTAAAAATAGATAGTGATTTTTCTGACATCTATTTTGAGCCGCCAGACGGACTTACTTATTTTAATGGCGTTCACGATAACCAGATTGCCTCTAGTAGCGACATAGTGTTGTGTTTGAGAGAAGACTGCGCTAACTTTCGCAAAACGGTGAGAGTTTATTTGGGGGGAAATATTGAAATTGTCGATTAATTTACTATGAAAAAAGGATTTACCTTACTTGAAACACTTTTCGCGATTTTAATATTAACGACAGGTTTTTTTAGTACATTTTCTTTACTGAGAAAAAGCATTTCTACGACGACAACAAATGTTAATCAGTTGATTGCTGCTAATCTGGCGCAGGAAGGCGTAGAAATAGTGAGAAATATTCGGGATAGTCAATATGTCTCTGGGTATAGCTGGACAGAGGTTTTAAATAGTCTTAATGGCGGATCTTGCTCTGGTTGTGAAGCGGACATAGAAAGCACATCCTTATCAGTCTCTGATCAGTATTTAAAAATCGACCCAGCTACTAATCGATACCAATACGTGTTGGGAGAAGGAACGTTATTTAAAAGAAAAATAAACATAGATCAAGGACAAGGATTATGTCTTCGCGACGGAACATTGAGCCCGAACGATTGCATAAAGATTGACATTGAAGTTTCTTGGCAAGAAAGAGGACAAAACTTTAATTTTGGAGCAGAGGACTATATTTACAATCTTTATTAATAAATATGAGTATTGTTAAAAGTTTTAAAAACAATCATGGCCTTACTCTTATAGAAATTTTAGTAGCTTTGATGATTTTTTCGACCGTAATTTTGATTGTTGCTGATCTTACCTTGGATGCCATTAGGGCCGAAGCGGTATCGACAAGTAATCAGGTTGCTCTGGATAATTCACGCTTTATTTTTCAGCGCATATCTAAAGCTTTACGCGTAAGTATTGTTAAAACATCAGCAACCACAACATCGTCAATTATTGAGCTTGAACACCCAAAACGTGGCATTGTTAGTTATTTTCTTTCTCCAGAAAGTCATATTGTAGAAAGAATCGACAATAATTCAAATACCGATTCTTTTCTTGACTCTTCCACAGTAATTATAGAAGGTTTTTCATTCAACATTAAAGGATCTGATAATGGAACGGATGGTCGCCAACCCCAAATTACCTTGTCTTTGAAAATCAAACCACCAAAAGCGAAGAACAGAGAACTTACAAGCCTAGTTTTTCAAACAACTCTTTCTCAAAGATGTCTTGATCTTAGCTCAACTTGTCAAGCTGGTCCATGAAATTAAAAGCCAATCAAAGAAAAAATAACAATAAGGGCGCTGCACTTTTCTTAACAATTATTTTTTTAGGCTTTGTTTTTACCATCACCGTTTTAATAGTTAAAGTTCAACTCAAAGAAATCCAATTCGGCTCACTAGAAGAATCGTCAAATATGGCTATTTTTGCGGCAGACGCTGGTCTTGAAAGAGCTCTTTATAATATTTATCAAGAAACTGGTCTTATTCCCGATACTTGTACAACAACAGGATGTTTTATTCCGGGCCCAGGCATCACGCCGCCTTATTTGCAACTTGAAAATGGCGCCACCTTTCATGTTATTGTTCCAAATGGAAGCAGCTCTCCAATTGTTGTTGATCCGACAACAGAATACATAGTTTTGCGAGCGATTGGAAGATTTCATAATACCGAAAGAAGTCTTGAGTTGAATCTGTTTACAAAAAAACCGGGCCCATGATAGATGATTAATATGCAAAAAGAAGAAGCAAAACAAAGAATAGAAAAATTAAAAAAAGAAATTGAACATCATCGCTATCTTTATCATGTTTTGGATCGTCAAGAAATTTCTGAAGAAGCGCTTGATTCTTTAAAACACGAACTCTTAGAAATAGAAAGAGGATTTCCTGAGTTTATGTCAGAAGACTCACCCTCGCAAAGAATCGGAGGAAAGCCACTAGATGGGTTTGAAAAAATAAGACACAAAATCAGACAATGGTCTTTAGTAGATGCTTTTGGCGAAGAAGAGATTCTGGAGTGGGACAAACGAGCAAAAAGGTATCTTCTTGATAAAACAGGTGAAAATTTAACTGAACTTTCTTATACTTGCGAGCTAAAAATAGATGGCTTGCATCTTGTTTTAACTTACGAAAAAGGTCTATTGAAAACAGCAGCCACCAGGGGTGATGGCCAAATAGGCGAGGATGTTACTAATAATATTAAAACGATTGAAGCAGTACCGTTAAAATTAACACAAGAAATCGATGTGGTTATAGAAGGCGAAGTTTTTATGAGAAGAAGTGTTTTTGAAAGACTTAATCAGGGTCGTGAAAAAATAGGAGAAGATTTATTAGCTAATCCAAGAAATGCGGCTGCTGGCGCAGTTCGTCAACTTGATCCGAATATAACAAAAGAAAGACATCTTGATTTTTTTGCTTACGATTTATCTTGGCCCGAAACGATAATTCCCAAAACTCAATTCGAAGAACTTGAGTATCTAAAAACATTGGGATTGAAAGTAAATAATAATATTTTTTTAGCGAAGGATATTTATAAGGTTGTGGAGCTATGGAGGTCTTGGCATGCAAAAAAGGATACAAAAGATTATTGGCTAGACGGATTAGTCGCAAAAATCAATAAAAGATATCACCAGAAAACATTGGGTTTTACAGGAAAAGCGCCTCGTTGGGCTTTAGCCTTGAAATATCCAGGAGAAGAAGCGACGACAGTAATTCAAGATATAAAAATTAGCATTGGAAGAACAGGAAGAATAACTCCAGTTGCCGTTGTTAATCCGACTAAAATTGCAGGAAGTATTGTGTCTCGAGCAAGTCTTCACAACATAGACGAGATTGAGAGGCTGGATGTGCGTATTGGCGATACTGTCATTATTTATAAGGCGGGAGATATTATTCCTCAAATAAAACAAGTAATTACTAATTTAAGATCTGATAAGAGTAAGAAATTCACTCTACCATCCGCTTGTCCGGTCTGTAATTCTGTGCTTGTGAAACCAGAAGGAGAAGTTAATTCTTACTGTCCGAATTCTCGTTGCGGAGTGCTTCAAAGAAGAAAAATATATCATTTTGTTTCTAAAAGCGGTTTCAGTATAGATGGATTGGGGCCAAAAATTATTGATCAATTAATTGATAGTGGCTTGGTTTCTGGTGTAGCCGATATTTTTAAAATCAAGGAAAGCGATCTAATTTTACTTGAAAGGTTTGCCGAAAAGTCTGCTTCAAATTTAATCAATGCAATTAGTGATGCGAAAAAAATAACCTCGGTACGATTTCTGACGAGTTTAGGTATTAATCACATTGGAAAAGAGATAGCGAATTTGGTTATTAAAAAAATCAACGAGGCCGGCGACACCATTGATTCTTTAGAAAAATTTGCTAGAGTGTTTTTTAGTTTCAAAAAAGAAAACATAGAAAACATAAAAGGAATGGGACCAAAAATTGCAGAAAGCTTAGTATCGTTTTTCGAAGACAAACAAAATCAATCTTTAATAAAAGAACTTATCGACTTGGGTGTTAATATTATTCCTGAAGAAGATCGTCAAGTAAGCGATAAATTATTAGGCCAGTCCTTTGTCTTTTCAGGAATACTTGAGTCTATGAGTCGCGAAGAGGCGAGAAAAAAAGTCATGCTATTTGGCGGAATCGCTCCTGAGATAATTAATCGAAAAACCAACTTCTTGATTGCGGGCCGTGATCCTGGTTCGAAATTTAAAAAGGCGCAGCAACTAGGAGTTAAAATTATTAATGAAGAAGATTTTTTAAAACTAATTTCTTAAACATGAAAATTACTTCAGAAGAAGTTATAAAAATTGCCCACTTGGCACGTCTTAAATTAACAGAAAAAGAAGTGAAAAGTTTTCAAAAAGACCTTTCAGATATTTTAGATTATGTTGATAGAATCAAGAGTGCAGAAATAAAAAAATCAAAAAATAGCGACAAAGCAAGCAATAAAAATATTTTTAGAGACGATCAGTTTGCAAATAATAACGAAAAATTATTTGAAGAAAAACATCTGTCAAAAAGTTATCTCAAGACTTCATTAATATTTAACGAGAATGATTAATTTTGAGAAAAAAACAATTTTTGAAATTAACAATCTTCTAAATGAGAGGAAAATATCCGTTGTGGAGTTGACAGAATATTTCCTAGAAAGATTAAAAACAGAAGATAAAAGAAATTGCGCCTTTTTACATACAAACGATAGAGTAATGGAAGATGCTCGAGAAATCGACAAAAATATCATGGATCAGAAAGAAGAGATAGGTCTGTTTTGTGGCATTCCGGCCGCCATTAAAGACAATATTCTTATAAAAGGGCAAAGAGCTACTGCTGGATCAAAAATCTTGGAGAATTATGTGGCAAGTTATGATGCAACCGTGGTAAAAAAACTCAAAAAAGAAAAGGTAATTTTTTTAGGAAAAACTAACCTTGACGAATTTGCCATGGGTTCTTCAACAGAAAATTCAGCATTTTTTGTTACTAAAAATCCTCATGACACAGAAAGGGCTCCGGGTGGATCGTCTGGTGGTTCAGCTGCGGCGGTAGCCGGGGGAGAGTGTTTATTTGCCTTAGGATCAGAAACAGGCGGTTCTGTTAGGCAGCCAGCAGCGTTTTGTGGGGTTGTTGGTTTAAAACCAACATACGGCAGCGTGAGTCGCTATGGACTCATATCTTTAGCTTCATCCCTTGATGTCATAGGGCCAATTACTAAAACAGTTAAGGAATCAGCTTATGTTTTTGATTTAATGCGCGGTAAAGATCTTCTTGATGCTACTTCTAGGGAGGATCATGATGTAATTGGGGTGAATGAAATTTTTAAGAAAGACCCCAAAAAATTAAAAATAGGTGTTCCTGCAGAATATTTTCCTCAAAGCCTAGACAAAAACATTAAAGGAAATATAGATTACTTAATTGAACAACTTACAAAAAAAGGATTTAGTGTAGAAAAAACCAGTCTTCCTCATACGGACTATGCTTTGGCGACATACTATATAATTATGCCCTCAGAAGCTTCGGCCAATTTGGCTCGTTATGACAATCTTCGCTATGGGCAAAAATTCTCTAAAAAACAAGGAAAGAATCTTGTCGATGTTTATATTCAAAATCGTACCAGTGGCTTTGGTAACGAAACAAGAAGGCGTATTATATTAGGTACCTATGCTCTAAGTTCAGGTTATTATGATGATTATTATATTAGAGCTCAGGCAATGAGACAGACTATTCGAGATGAATTTGCAGAGATATTTAAAAAATACGATATTTTAATTACTCCAACAACTCCGACTCCTGCGTTTAAAATAGGTGAAAAAATTAGTCCATTAGAGATGTATCTTTCAGATATATTTACGGTTCCGGCAAATTTAGCAGGATTACCAGCAATTAGTTTACCGTGTGGAAAAGTTGGTAAAATGCCGATAGGCGTGCAATTAATAGGAAAACCATTCAGAGAAGAAGATATATTTTTACTCGCTGATTATCTGGAACAAGAAATAATAAAAGAAAAATAAATCCACCAGTTATTAAAGTGAGGTATTGACAATTAGTTTTTCTTGCATAAAATAGGTATAACAACTATAAGGCGATATTTGCCTAATGGTTTTTGCTCCTTAAAAAGAAGAAGTAGACAGTGAACCAATTTTTCAGAGTTATCCCGATCTTTTCTTTTTGTCTTTTAGAGACATTTTTACTAGAGAGTTTGATCCTGGCTCAGGATGAACGCTGGCAGCGTGGATAAGGCATGCAAGTCGAGCGCCCAGTACCAATTCTGTCCATGAATATTGTTATATTGCGAATAGAGCCGTAAGGCGACTTCGTCTCTGTGCGTGAAATATAAATTAAGTTCGTGGTTGGAACTGGTGCTGGGAGCGGCAAACGGGTTAGTAACGCGTAGATACATACCCCTAAGTCTGGAATAACTCCGCGAAAGCGGGGCTAATGCCGGATGGTCCCCGGTTTACCGGGGTAAAGATTTATTGCTTAGGGAGTGGTCTGCGTCCTATCAGCTTGTTGGTGAGGTAATGGCTCACCAAGGCTATGACGGGTAGGGGGTGTGAGAGCATGACCCCCAACATCGGCACTGAGACACTGGCCGAACTCCTACGGGAGGCTGCAGTCAAGGACCTTCCGCAATGGGCGAAAGCCTGACGGAGCGACGCTGCGTGTGGGAAGAAGATCTTCGGATTGTAAACCACTTTTCTAGGAGAACAAGTTCCGGCTTGCCGGAATTGAGCGTACCTTGGGAATAAGGGGCCGCTAAACTCGTGCCAGCAGCGGCGGTAATACGAGTGCCCCAAGCGTTATCCGGATTCACTGGGCGTAAAGCGTCTGTAGGTGGTTTGTTAAGTTTCTGGTTAAACCTTTTGGCTCAACCAAAAGACTGCCGGGAAAACTAACAAGCTAGAGGGAATGAGAGGTTGATGGAACTGGTAATGTAGGGGTGACATCCGTTGATATTACCAGGAACACCAAAGGCGAAGGCAATCAACTGGTATTTTCCTGACACTGAGAGACGAAAGCGTGGGGAGCGAATGGGATTAGATACCCCAGTAGTCCACGCCCTAAACTATGCTGACTGGCCATTCCGAGTGTCGACCCTCGAAGTGGCGAAGCTAACGCGTTAAGTCAGCCGCCTGGGAAGTACGGTCGCAAGACTAAAACTCAAAGGAATAGACGGGAGCTCGCACAAGCGGTGGAGCGTCTGGTTTAATTCGATGATAAGCGAGGAACCTTACCGAGACTTGAAATCCCGATGAAATCCCGGTGAAAGCCGGGCCCTTCGCAAGAACAGCGGGGTCAGGTACTGCATGGTTGCCGTCAGCTCGTGCCTTGAGGTGTTCCGTTAAGTCGGATAACGAGCGCAACCCCTGTCGTCTGTTATAAGTTTCAGACGAGACCGCCCTCGTTAAAGGGGAGGAAGGAGGGGATGACGTCAAATCAGCATGGTCCTTTGATGTCTCGGGCTACACAGGCGCTACAATGGCTAATACAATGGGTTGCGAAGTGGTAACACGGAGCTAATCCCATCAAAGTTAGCCTCAGTTCAGATTGAGGTCTGCAATTCGACCTCATGAAGATGGAATCGCTAGTAATCGTGGATCAGCTCGCCACGGTGAATACGTTCTCGAGCTTTGTACTCACCGCCCGTCACGTTAGGGAAGTCGGTAACGCTGGAAATCCCTGCTTTGCAGGGCTTAAGGCGAGATCGGTGACCAGAACGAAGTCGTAACAAGGCATCCGTAGCGGAAGCTGTGGATGGATCACCTCCTTTCAAAGGAGAATCTTTACTCTGAACTTTATTGTTCAGGGTGGGAGTCGACCTCTTGTCCATTGGACAAGACAGAGATGCCGACTGAACATCTCAAAAAATCAGTCTCGGGATAACCCTAAAGAATTGGTTAAAAAAAGAACACTTAGTATTTTTGGGTGTTTTTTTTGTTGTAAGACTTGATTTTATCTGATATTTTTGTAAAATAGCTTATATCTAAATTACGGGCGTATAGCTCAGTTGGCTAGAGCGCGTCACTGATAATGACGAGGTCCTTGGTTCAAGTCCAAGTACGCCCACATTATGGCAATGGTCAATTTTTTTGACCATTTTTCTTTTCAAAAAAGTTTTTGGGTGGTATGCTAAATAAATAAGACAAAAAAACACAAATTATTTTGTTAGTTTGTAATTTATGAAAATCGCAATTGACATCAGAGCATTACAAGACAGGATACATTCCGGAGTTCAGGAATATCTTTTGTGTTTACTTGAAGAAATTTTTAAAATTGACCAAGAAAATAAGTACTTATTATTTTCTAGCGGAAAAAATAAATTAATTTGCGAGGATATTAAAAAATTGCTTGAAAAATATCCCAATGTAAAAAACAAACATTTAAATTATCCGAATAAAATCCTTGCTGTTTGTTGGCGTTTTTTAAATTGGCCAAACCTAAATAAATTTCTTGAAAGACCAGATGTGTTTTTTGCCCCAAACATCAATATTCTTCCAAAACATATTCTTAAAAAAACGATTATTACATTTCACGACCTTTCCTTCAAAAGATTTCCGGAATTTTTTTCTTACAAAAGCAGGCTTTGGCACTGGTTTATTAGACCTGAATTTTTGGCTGAAAAATCAAAAAAAATTTTTTCTGTTTCTGACTCAACAAAACAAGATATAAAGCATTTCTATAATATTAAGGACGAAAAAATCACAGTTATTTCTTTAGGAAGAGGGGAAGATTTAAAACCAATTGAAAAATCTAACAGAATTCTAGAAAAAATTGCGCATAAATATAATTTGCCCAATAATTTTATTTTATACCTTGGGACCCTAGAGCCTAGAAAAAATATCGTTGCCATTGTTAGAGCTTATAATCTTTTAAAAAATTGTAATTCTGAGTTTGGTAAATACAAACTAGTTCTGGCGGGACCAAAAGGATGGCTTTTTAGAAAAATTTTCCATGAAATCCAAAGGTCTAAATATAAAAAAGATATATTGTTTTTGGGACCGATAAATCGAGATGAAAGAATTTATCTATACAATTCGGCAAAGATTTTCGTATATCCCAGTTTTTTTGAAGGGTTTGGATTACCCATTCTTGAAGCAATGAGCTGTGGTTTGCCAATTATTACATCCAATAGATCGTCGCTTTCTTCGGTTGTTGGAGAAGGGGGAATCATGATTGATCCGCATAGATTCAGTGAAATTACATGGGCAATGGAATTGCTCTTAAATGATCCAATCTTGAGAAAAAAACTTGGAGAAAAAGCAATGCAAATTGCACAGAAATTTAATTGGAAAAATTGCGCACAGGAAACAATAAGATTATTCAATAATGAATAAAAAATTCAAAATCGGCATTGATGCTAGAATGTATGGACCGCAACAAACCGGTATCGGCACCTATATTCAGTATCTTATCGATTATTTAGCAAAAATAGATAAGAATAATGACTATTTTATTTTCTTATTGCCAGACACAATAGATTCTTTGATTTTACTTGGAGAAAACTTTAAAAAAATAAAAGTCACTTCTCATTGGTATAGTACTCAAGAACAAGTATTCTTTCTGCGTGATTTATTGAAACATAAACTTGATTTAGTTCATTTTCCTCATTTTAATTTGCCTATTCTTTATCGAGGCAAATACATAACAACGATTCATGATATTACGCCTAAATTTTTTCCGGGACACAAAATGGGGCAGAGTTGGTACAAGAGAAAAGCTTATGATCTGATTTTGAAAGTCGGTACAAAAAAAGCGAAACACATTATCACTCCATCAGAAAAAACAAAAAGAGATTTGATTGATTTTTACAATGCCAAAAAAGACAGAATAACAGTCATTTACGAAGGTATTAAAAATAAAAATACAGCAGATCAAAGAAAAGAATTCATTGAAAATTACACTCAAAATAAGGAAGTTGCGCTTAAAAATCTTCAGTCAAAATTTAACTTAAAAAATCTAAGAAAACCATACATTTTTTATGTCGGTGTCTGGCGAGAGCACAAGAATCTCCCAAATCTTATTCGTGCTTTTGATATTCTAATAAAAAAATATAATTTTCAAGGCGATTTAGTTTTAGGAGGAACGGAAGATCCTTATTATCCTGAAACAAGAGAAGAATTGAAGAAAAGAGGGTTGGAAAATAGAATTATAAGACCGGGGTTTCTTTACGGAGAAAAATTAAATCTTTTATATCAGGCAGCAGATGTTTTTGTTTTGCCGTCTCTTTATGAGGGTTTTGGCCTTGTGACAATTGAAGCGCTCAACCAAGGTACGGCTGTTGCTTGCTCTAATATAGATCCTTTGAAAGAAGTGTTAAAAAACTCATCTGTTTATTTTGATCCCCATAATCCAGAAGACATAGCCAGTAAATTAAACGAACTTTTGCAAGACAAGAGGCTTCAGATTAAACTTCTAATGCAAGCTCAAGGTATTTTAGAAAAGTATGATTGGCAAGAAATGGCAAAAAAAACCTTAATGATTTACAAAAGTGTTTTGGAAAACCGAGAGCGTTGTTGATTTTCCGTGTTTTTTATAGTATCCTTGTTACGTAATTTCTAAATCCTAATTCCTAATTACTAAACAATATCCAATTCCTGAATGTCTAAAATTTTTGAGATTGGTAATTTATTGACATTATTCATTGGGATTTGATTACCTGCCTGACGGCAGTCAGGGGAATTAGAATAATTAGAAATTAGAAATTTCCGTTTTTGGGGCCGATAGCTCAGCTGGTAGAGCATCGCATTTGCAATGCGGAGGTCTGGGGTTCGAGTCCCCATCGGTCCATGCCTTAAAATAAAACGCCCTAGCATGCCAGGGAGGTCACCGGTTCGAATCCGGTCGAGTCCACAAACATAGTCATCAAAAATTAATAAGGACAATAAGGCGTCAACCAATATTTAAACGGACAATTTATAAGGTGTTTTTATGAATAATCAAGAGGTTAAACAATCAATTCAAAAGCTTGTAGAAAAGTATCAACGAGTAGTAGAAGCAAGGAAGATAAAATCGTACAATGAAGCTCAAACAAGAAATGAATTTATTGAACCTCTTTTTGAGTCTCTGGGTTGGGATATGCGAAATATCATAACTGATAACGAAGTAACCACAGAAGAAAATGTTTCCGGTGGTCGTGTTGATTTAGCCTTTCGAATTAATGGTATTCCAAAATTTTACCTTGAAGCTAAATCGTTAAAAGTAGATCTTGATCTTGAGCAGTATGCACGACAATCGGTTAACTATGCATGGAATAAATCAGTACCTTGGGCTGTTCTGACTGATTTTGAGACTGTAAAGGTTTTTAACGCTGAAACTGAGTCGAAAAGTTTATTAGACAAACTAGTTTTTGAAATACCATGTTCTGAATTTATAAATGACTTTGATCGTTTGTGGTTATTATCAAAAGACAGTTTCGAACAAAACGCCCTAGATGTTTATGCCGAAAAATATAGCAAAAAACAGAAAAGATTAACTGTAGATAAAAAATTATTTAGCGATCTTGCTGTTGCTCGACAAATTTTAAGTAAAAGTTTCAGTATTTGGAATAAAAATATTAGCAATGAGGAGCTTGATGAGGGCGTGCAACGCATATTAGACAGATTAATTTTTATCCGTGTTTTGGAGGATAGAAGACTTGAATCACCGATACTTAAGCCACTCATTAGGGTACATGAAAAAGATGGACAAAAACAGATTTTTCAAATGTTGGTGACAAAATTTCGCGAATTGGATGATTTGTACAATTCTAATCTTTTTTCACCCCATGCTTGTGAAAAATGGGAAGAATACGACGAGGCTATAAAGAAAGTAATTTTGTTATTCTATGGTACAGATTCTTACACTTACGATTTTAAAGAGATACCGTCGGATATATTAGGCGGTGTTTACGAAAGTTATTTGGGATACCTTTCGCAAAAGAAAGGTGGTAAGTCATCAGAAGATAGTAAAAAACGCAAAAAACAAGGAATTTTCTATACCCCGAAATATATCGTTGATTACATTATAAAAAATACTTTGGGCGAAAAACTAAAAGAAATAAAAGGCATATCGGATTTGAAAAAAATAAAGATTCTTGATCCTGCTTGTGGTTCGGGATCTTTTTTAACGGCTGCAATGGAAGCAATTAATGATAAATATAAAGACTTTGGAAACGAAGGAAATTTGTATACAAAAAGTAGCATTTTATTAGAGAATATTTACGGCGTGGACTTAGATGCTCAAGCGGTTGAAATAGCCAAATTAAATTTGTTAATAGATGCTTTAGACATTAGGGCAAAGTTGCCAAATTTAACCGAAAATATTCGAGCTGGGAATTCGCTTGTATCAGGTAATGCCGAAAAATTAGAAAAATATTTTGGTCCTAATTATCGTGAACAAAAACCGTTTAATTTTGAGGAAGAATTTAAAGAAGTATTTAAACAAGATGGTTTTGATGTGATTATTGGCAATCCGCCGTATATTTTTGCCCGTGGTGGAAATTTTGACGAAAAAACAAAACAATATTACTATGAAAATTTTCCGTTAGCGAGCTATCAATTAAATACTTACCTTTTGTTTATTGATCGAGTTTTCAGCTTACTTAAAAAGGATGGCTATTTTGGTTTTATTATTCCCAATACATGGCTGACGATTGACACTTTCTCAGTACTTAGAAAATTTTTACTTGAAGAAGCAAGCAATCTACAAATTATCAATATTTTTGACAAGGTTTTTGGAGAAGCAAGTGTTGACACCTGTTTATTAATCTTTAAGAAAGGAAAACCAAATAATATTAAACTTGGAGAATTTAAAGACGGACAACTTACGATTGTTGGCGATTTTCCAACTTCGCAATTCGAGAAAAACAACTATATCATCAATATCACTTTAGCAAAAAGCAAGGACAAATCTATAATATTGGATAAAGTGAGAAAAAAAGCAAAACCCTTGTCTGATTTTGCAATTGTTTCAACTGGACTAAAGGCCTATCAAACAGGGAAAGGCACACCAACTCAAACAGAACAAATAAAAAATTCTCGCACTTTTCACTCCAATGATAAAAAAGATAACACTTACAAAAAATACTTAGAAGGACGTGATGTTTGCAGATATTATCTTGGTTGGTCTGGCGAGTTTCTAAGTTATGGGAATTGGTTAGCAGAGCCGAGAGAATCTGTACCTTTCAATGGCGCAAGAATTTTAATAAGACAAATTCCGTCTCCACCACCTTATTCAATAAACGCAGTTTTTACAGACAAAGAATTTATAAATGATATTAACAGCATGATTGTTTTTGATTTTAAATGTGAAACACTTTATTTATTAGCGGTAATTAATTCCAAGATAACGACTTTTTGGTTCGTGAATACTTTTGATAAATTCCAACGCAAGACATTCCCTCAATTTAAAGTAAAAGAGCTTGCGATTTTTCCAATACCAAACGCGAGCCAAGTTGAACAAGAAAAGATCGCCAAAAAGGCGCAAACAATTCTCGACTTTAATAAAGAATTACAAGCAACTTCTGCAAATACTGATAAATACGATTCGCTAAAACGGGAAATTGAAAAACTTGATTGCGAAATTGACGAGGAAGTTTATAAACTGTACGAACTTACAGATGAAGAAATAAAAGTAATCGAAAATAATTAAGATATGAATAAAATTGATTTTGAAAAATTGCCAAGAAAAGCGACCGAGGTTTACGTTAAGGATTTCGTAGTTAAGTATCTTAATCACGATTACGAATTGGAATTATTTACCAACGCCTTTGTTAATAGAGAAAATGGGTATCTTGGTATTGGCGAGTTATCATCTCCCGAAAACATATTTAAATTTCGCTGGGATGAAAAAGATTCAGAGCCAAAAATTGATGTTGATTTAAAGAAAGTAGGAGAAAACGAAATTTTTAAGGACTTCAAAGGACACCACACAAAACTGATTTCAGATTTACCAAATAGAAAATATTCATTTGATATTTTTTATCCAGAAGGTAAAAAAATCTTTAAGGCAATTATTGAAATGAGTGTAAAAACAGAAAATCGTATTGAAAAAAGCTTGCAATATTGTATTAAGAGCGAAACAGAATCAAAAAATTTATAAACTTTACGAACCTACGTCCGAAGAAATAAAAATAATTAAACAAGACTAATTTAAAAATATGACAATGATCATTGGTATTGTTGGCGCTTTCTTGATTCTGCTTGCTTTTATTTTAAATCAAATTCATATTTGGAAGGATACGGGTTTAATTTACGATATAACAAACTTTATAGGAGCGGTTTTGTTGGTGATATACGGATTGATTATTAAGGGTTGGCCGTTTGTAATTCTCAATAGCGTTTGGGCGATTGTTTCTTTGCGAGATGTCGTTTTAGATATTAAAAAGAAGTAATTATTATTAAGTTTAGTTTTCTTATCCTCTTTTTATCCACACAATATCTTAATATTTTCTGTATTATAGATAAATATTGATCAGTAAGGGCTTGACAAGAAAAATTGTGGATATATAATGTGTTATACAAAGTATTTTATAACTTTGTTTAGAAAATAGTGTTAAAAATCAGGCAATTAAATAAACCTTAATCGAGCGGCTAGTCTGTGGTCATTAGTGTGTTTGTTCAAGCCGCCCGTGTTTGTGAAAAATGAGCGGCTTTTAAGTTACCCTGATTTTCCGAGAAAAGTCCTTTATTCGAAATAGAAGATTTCTCTTGGAAATGTACTTTAAAAATCTAAATTAGGTAATCAAAATCAAATGTTAAAGTTAGAGGTGTCATCACCAACTAAGGGTGTATAGTGGATTCCCTGACATCAAGAGCCTATGAAGGACGTGGCATAGCTGCGAAAAGCCTCGGTGAGATGCTGAGCAATCTGTGATCCGAGGATTTCCGAATGGGGCAACCCAATGGCCTTAAAGGCCATTATCCCGACATTTATGTTGGGAAGGTAACCTGGCGAAGTGAAACATCTTAGTAGCCAGAGGAAAAGAAACCAAAAATAACTTCGCATTTCAAATTCATACTGATGACTACGCCGATTAATGCAGATAATATATTTTTTCAGCGTTTCTCAGCGTAGATTTCAGTAAGTTTTGATAAAATGTGCGAAGCGAAGTATTCCCCAAGTAGCGGCGAGCGAAAAGGGAACAGCCCAAACCTCAACGTTTTCGTTGGGGGGTCGTAAGATGATAACAATGTGATTTTTTTCACGAGGAGCTTATATAGCTTCGTTAGTCAAAGGTCTCTGGAAAGAGCCACCAAAGAGGGTGAAAGTCCCGTAGACGAAAACGGCTATATACTTCTGGTTGTCATTCTTGAGTACTCCGGTCTGAAACTGGAGGAATCTACCTGTACTATCAGGTAAGGCTAAATACTCTTGATGATCTATAGTGAACTAGTACCGCGAGGGAAAGGTGAAAAGTAGCCCGGTGAGGGCGGTGAAATAGAACATGAAACTATATACCTACAATGAGTCGGAGGGGTGCAGATTTATTCTACGCCCTGACGGCGTGCTTTTTGTAGAACGAGCCAACGAGTTGTTGTTAACAGCTTGATTAACCCCGCGCCTTGTATTTCAAATATAAAAATAGCTTGGAATATGAAGCGTGGGGGTAGTCATAGCGAAAGCGAGTCTTAAAATGGCGTTCACGGTTGTTAGCAACAGACCCGAAGCCAGGCGATCTAACCATGGACAGGATGAATTCGCTGTAAAAGGCGGAGGAGGTCCGAACCCGTCTTCTGTGCAATAAAGTGGGATGATCTGTGGTTAGCAGTGAAAAGCTTATCGAGCTTGGTAATAGCTGGTTCTTCCCGAAATAGCTTTAGGGCTAGCGTCTCATTTACGTTTCTGGAGGTAGAGCACTGAATGGGTGTGGATGGATTTTTCCTACTGCATCCAAACAAACTCCGAATGCCAGAAATAACTATGAGGCAGTAAGAGCATGGGGGCTAAGCTCCGTGCTCAAGAAGGAAACAGCCTAGACCACCATCTAAGGTCCCCAAATTTAAGCTAAGTGAGGAAGGAAGTATTTTGCCATAGACAGATGGGATGTTTGCTCAGAAGTAGCAATCATCTAAGGAGTGTGTAACAACTCACCATTCGAATCCGCCTTCGGGCGAGAGTGGCAGAATGCGTCGAAGATTCACGGGGCTAAGCTTAATACCGAAGATGTGGGCCCAGTATTTTTACTGGGCGGTAGGGAAGCGTTCCGTTCACAGTGAAGTTGAACTGTAAGGTTCGATGGAGAGGACGGAAGTGAGAATGTTGGCATGAGTAACCACAAGTCCGATGAGAAATCGGACCGCCGAAAACCCAAGGTTTCCTTGGCAATGAACTTCAGCCAAGGGTTAGGCGATCCTAACCCTTAACCCGAGAGGGTCTAGGGGATGGACAGCCGGTTAATATTCCGGCCCTCCTATTTGTTTCGATGGAGTGACGAAGTTTAGTAACTCTAGCGTGTTATTGGATTCGCGTTTTTTCTCTAAGGATTGTTTCTTAGGCAAATCCGGGAAACTGTCTTTAATGACAAATCAAAGGAGTGAATCGAACCCCGATTTCGATCGGGGGAAGTAGAGCGAGCAGGCTTCCAAGAAAAACTTCTCAGATTAGACAAATAGGATTCGTACTTAAATCCGAAACAGGTGGGTTCCCATAAAAGTGGGAAGGCGAACGAGTGATTCCTCGTTAAGGAACTAGGCAAAAAAGTGGTCGTAACTTAGGGATAAGACCTGCCCCGATTTATCGGGGCCACAGCAAATGATCTCCGGCGACTGTTTATCAAAAACACAGGTCTCTGCGAACTAGTAATAGGAAGTATAGGGGCTGACGCCTGTCCAGTGCTGGAACGTCAAGCATCGCTTGTTTTGTCCTTATGGGCAAAGCTCGTGATGTAAGCGCCAGTGAACGACGGCGATAACTATAATCGTCCTAAGGTAGCGAAATACCTTGGCAGGTAACTTCTGTCTCGCATGAATGGCGTCACGACTGGAGAACTGTCTCAACGAGGAGCTCGGTGAAATTGCAATATCGGTGAAGATGCCGATTACCTACGGCTAGACGAAAAGACCCCAGAAGCTTTACTGCAGCTTGATATTGAGCTTTTGTTTTGGATGCGTAGAATATGTGGGAGACTTTGAAGTCCTAATTTCGGTTGGGATGGAGTCGCCAGTGAAATACCACTCTTTCAAAATAATAGTTCTAACCTCACATAGTGGGGAACAGTATTAGGCGGGTAGTTTAAGTGGGGCACTTTCCACCAAAAAAGTAACGGTGGAGCTTATCAAGGTTGGCTACTTGCCGATGGAAACGGCGAGGATAGGGTAAAGCTATAAGCCAGCTTTATAGCGAGACTTATTAGTCGAGCTATTGCGAAAGCAGAACTTAGTGAACCGACCGCCCTTAATAGAAAGGCGGAAGATTAACAGATAAAAGTTACTCTGGGGATAACAGGCTAGTAGGGTCCGAGAGTCCAAATCGACGACCCTGTTCGGCACCTCGATGTCGGCTCATCTTATCCTGGGGCTGGAGAAGGTCCCAAGGGTTTGGCTGTTCGCCAATTAAAAAGATACGCGAGCTGGGTTCAGACCGTCGCAAGACAGGTTGGTCTCCTATCTGCCGTAGGCGTCGATACTTGAGAGAACTCTTTGCTAGTACGAGAGGACCGCAAAGAACCGACCTCTGGTGTACCAGTTGTTCTGCCAAGGACATGGCTGGGTAGCTATCGTCGGGAAAGGATAAGCACTGAAAGCATCTAAGTGCGAAACCTAACTCAAGATTAAGTATCATTAAGGTTCCTGGAAGATTACCAGGTATCCACCTCTGGTGGAATAATAGGCTTCAGGTGTAAGATCTGCGAAGATTTTAGCCAAGAAGTACTAATTAACCGAAGGTGATGACGCCCCTAATTTTAACAAAAAAAAGAGTCTTAAAATTGCTTGGTGGCTATAGCGACAGGGAAATACCCGTTACCATTCCGAACACGGAAGTCAAGCCTGCCAGCGCCTATGGTACTGTCCTATTAAGGGTGGGAGAGTAGGTTGTTGCCAAGCAATTTTAGGGCTTTTTTTAATTGACTTTTGTGTCTTCTAAGCTTAAAATTTAATCAGTTTTCATTTTTTGTTTTGCCAAAATGATTAAAAATAAAAAAGCATTTTGTATGATTTTGATTCTTGTGATTTTGATATCAGTCGTTATATTTTTTGTTCGCAAAGGATCAAATAATGACAATTGCTATAACCAGATAAAAGATGAGCAAGAAGAAGGTATCGATTGTGGTGGTGTTTGTTCTGTTACCTGTGAAAGTCTAAATAAAATAGAAATATTATGGATAAAGAAAGTTCAATCGGGGAATGGCAAAGATAATTTTTTGGCACTAATTCACAATCCTAATAATCTTTATGGTATATCAAGCTTTGATTACGAATTCATTGGTTTTGATGAGAATGGAGAGCAAATAGTCTCTCGTAAAAATAAAGACTTTATTCTTCCATCTCAAACAAAATATTTATATGAGCTAAATTTAACTAAGAACGATGACCTGGACAAAATAGAGCTTAAAATTTCTAATGAGTCATGGCAAAAATTTTCAACCTACAAAGATCCGACCCTTTTAGTTATTAATAAATTACTTCAAGATACAAATAACGACAGTCGGTTTAATTTAGAACTTTCTGGCAGACTAGTGAACGATTCTGTTTATAATTTAAGAAGCATTGATGTGATTGCTATTCTTTTTGATAATAAAGATCTTCCCGTTGAACTTGGCAGCACCTATTTAGGAAATATTCAATCGAGAGAGAGAAGGGATTTCAAAATTTTATGGCAGTCGAACAATTTGAGAAATAAAGATATTGCAAGAATAGATATTTATCCCAGAATCAATATTTTTGAGGATGAAAATTTTATTAAAGATTTTAACTATCAGAGAGTAAACGTCAAATATGGCAATGAATAAGCATAAACCTAAACCTAAACCTAAACTAAGACATTTAGCTATAATTCCTGACGGCAATCGTCGTTGGGCAAAGGAGAGGGGTTTGTCATCGTGGAAAGGTCACGACGAAGGTTCAAAGAAAATAGAAGAGATTATAAAAGAAGCAGCTAGTCTTGGCATCGAGTATCTTACTTTTTGGATTGCCTCTAGGGACAATTTGGCAAAGAGAAGTAAAGGCGAAGTTGGTTTTCTCTATGAACTTTTTCAAAAGGCATTTGAGGCATTATTAAAAAATAAAAAAATTTACGAAGAAGATGTTAAGGTTAGGATTATTGGTTTTTGGAAAAATTCAGTACCAAAAAAATTAGAAAACAGCATATCACAGCTTATAGAGGCGACCAAGAGTCACAAAAGTAAGCATCTGAGTTTTCTTTTTGATTATGATGGTTTATCTGAAATGATAGAGGGTATCAAATTAATAACAAAGAACAGTCAATCAGAAATTAACTACAACACAGTCAGGCAAAAATTAGTAACCTCCGAATTACCTCCAATTGATTTAGTAATCCGAACAGGGGGAGAACCGCACAATAGCGCTGGTTTTATGATGTGGCACACGGCCTATTCACAATATTATTTCACGCCCACATTTTTTCCCAGTTTTGGAAAAAGAGAATTAAAAAAAGCAGTAAAAGACTACTATAATCGTGATCGTAGATTTGGGGCTTAGTTTATCAAAGATGACGATTAGCTCAGTTGGTTACCTGCCTGCCGGTAGGCAGGGAGCGCTAAATCATTATCAATAAAGAGGGCACTTAGCTTAGCGGCTAAAGCGCTTGGTTCACATCCAAGAGAACATAGGTTCAATTCCTATAGTGCCCATATCAAGAAAATTATATTTACGTAGGTTCGAATCCTACATCGTCCACTCAGAGCAAAATGTACCTGTGGACAACTTATCAACAGAGTGATGTAAAAAAAACAAGTTAAGAAGACAAAAAATAGAAAAATCGCAACACTATCAAGGCTTAGATAAAGCCTGTTTTTATTTTTATTTTATGTTCACGAAGTGGTTTGACACAATAAGTAAAACAGTTATAATAGTAATCAAGTGGGGAAAGGTGGATAAAAGTGGGGATAACTCCACAAAACTGTTGATAACTACCATGTTTATAGGCGAATTTCATCATAATCTTGATACAAAAAATAGAATAGCAATTCCAGCCAAGTTTAGACCCAAGCTTGGCGATGGTGCTGTAATCACAAGAGGACTTGATAGCGCCTTAACGATTTATCCTAAAAAAGAATGGTTGGAATTAGCAAAAAAGCTTTCATCACTTTCTATTGTTAAAGCTAATAGTCGCGCATTTAGTCGCTTTATGCTATCCGGCGCCATGGATACTGTGCTTGATAAACAAGGACGTGTTGTTGTGCCAGATTATCTGAAAAAGTACGCAAGTATAAATAAAAAAACTGTTATAGTTGGTCTTTTTGATAAGATAGAAATTTGGAGTGAAGAAAAATGGCTTAAATACAAGACTAATACTGAAAAAAATAGCAATGATATTGCTGAAAAATTAGGAGAGATTGAAGTTATATAAACTTATTACCGATTGTCACCATTCTACAGCCTACAGGCCACAGTCACTCCCAAAAATGGGAGTAGGCTGTGGAGTGGTGGCAATTAGGGGAATGCAAAATAATGCATATTCCTGTCTTAGAAAGAGAACTGCTAGATTGTTTGAATCTTAAGGAAAATCACAATTTCGTTGATTGTACTCTTGGAGAAGGGGGCCACGCAGAGGCCATTCTCAATAAAAGTAAAACGAGCTTAGTCTTGGGCATAGAATGGGACAAGGACTTGTTCCGTAAGACACAAAAAAGAATGGCGTCTTATAAAAAAAGACTAATGCTAGCGAACGATAATTATCGTAATTTAAAAGAGGTGGTTCGCGGGTTTGGTTCTGGTATAAAATTCGATGGGATTTACTTCGATTTAGGAACTTGTCTTTGGCACTATCAAGAATCTACGAGGGGTTTTTCTTTTAAGAAAAACGAGGTTTTTGATATGAGATTTAGCGAAAATATAAAAATAAAAGGGGTTGATATTTTAAATAATTGGTCGTGCAAGGAAATAGAAAAAATCTTTCAAGATTATGGAGAAATAAAGGAAGCAGGAAATCTTGCTCGTTACATTGAAATAAAAAGAAAAAAGACTCCTATTAAAACTTCTCAAGATTTTGTTGACTTGGTTTATTCTTCGCCTATTTCTGGGAAAAGAAAGAAGGATGTTTTGCGTAAGGCCTTTCAGGCAATTAGAATCGAGATTAATCAAGAACTTGAAAATCTCAAAGAAGGACTTAGTCAAGCCGTTGATGTTGTTGGAACTCACGGTGTTATTGCAGTAATAACCTATCATTCTCTGGAAGATAGAATAGTAAAAAATTTCTTTAATAATTCTGTCAAACTCAGAGCAATAAATTCTAAGCCAATACGACCAGGACTTTTAGAAAAAAGGTTTAATTCAAGCTCAAGAAGCGCAAAGTTACGTTTTGCTTACAAAATAGTTGATTAATTTCCCATAATAATTATGTCTCCTCTTGTTTCGAACATAGACAAATCAACAATAAGGGATAAAAAATATAATAAGAAACTCAACTTCATGGTGTTGAACTTTTTTGTCGGAGCGATTATTGTAACTTTATTGATTGGCTATGCAGTGATTATTAATAGTAATATGGGAAATGGTTTTGAGTATGATAATTTAGCAAACAAAAAAGAAACACTCAAAGAAGCTATAAGAAAATCATCGAGATCTATCGATGACCTGATGATTCCGACGAAAATTCAGGCCAAAGTTCAGGGCAATATGATTCGGACGGAGAAAACAAGTTACTTAAGAGAAGTAGATCAGCAAGTAGCGGTTGTATTAAAAAATAATTAATCGGATTTTTTGTTATAATGACACCTCTTAGTGGCTTAATTAACAAGCAATTTGCTTGGCGCAGCAATGTTTTGGTCGTTGTAGTTTATGTATTTGGCATCCTTATCTTGGGACGCCTTTTTGTTTTAACCGTAATAAAACATGATGATTATCAAAACCAGGCAGAAAATCAGAAAAATTTATCAATAATGCAAAGAACAAAACGAGGGGAAATTTATTTCGACAATAAAGGAGAACTTTTTTCAGCAGCAATCAATAAACAATGGCCAATGACGTACGCTGAACCATCAAGAATCAGAGCAGATCAAAGGGAATACATTGCTACGGAATTAGCAAAAATTTTGAATATAAGCGAAGATGAAATTTTAAAGAAAATATCTGATCCCAAAGATCCATTTGAATTACTAAAAAGTAGATTATCAGAAACAGAGGTTAATGCTATATCAAAACTAAGCATGAATGGAATTAAGACAAAAAATGACGAAATTAGATATTATCCTGGAGGAAAACTTGCTTCTCATGTCGTCGGCTTTCTTGGATATAGTGGAGATAATAGAATCGGTCAATATGGAGTTGAGGAATATTATGAGAAGTCCTTGTCTCAAGAGAAGATGGCGGAAAACATAGGCAATGATCCAAATATCAGTTTAGTCGGCGAGAATTTGGTGCTTTCAATCGATTCTAATATCCAGCTTTTTGTTGAAGAGGAACTTGAAAAAACCGTTAAGACACATAATGCTTCAGAAGGAACCGTTATCATTATGGAACCAAAAACGGGCAAGATTATGGCAATGGCAAACTATCCGAATTTTGATCTCAATGAATATGCTAAAGTTAACAATTTAGATGTTTTGGTTAACAGTGCAATTTCAACTGTATATGAGCCTGGGTCGGTCTTCAAGCCCTTAATCATGGCGATGGCACTGGATCAAGGAAAAATTAATCCATTAACTACATACAACGATACGGGATCAGTGAAAATAGGCGGTTATACTGTATATAATGCGGATAAAAAACAATATGGGGTCCAGACTATGACACAAGTCTTGGAAAAATCTCTAAACACAGGAGTGATTTATGTAGAAAAATTATTAGATCAATCTTTAATTAAGCAATATTATAAGAATTTTGGTGTTGGAGAAAAAACAGGCATTGATTTAGCCGGAGAAGTCAGTGGCAACATGAATAATCTAGACAGCGGTCGTGATATAAATTTTGCAACAGCTGCTTTTGGTCAGGGGGTTTCGGTTACACCATTACAATTATTAAGAGCTATTGGGGCAATAGCAAACAATGGCATTATTGTAAAACCGTATATTGTTGAAAGAATCTTTAAAAATGATAATATTCAAGAAGGCGTAATTGATTATGCTAGTTCTTCAAAACAGATTATTTCTCCAGAGACATCAAATTATCTGACCTCTATGTTGGTAAGTGTTACCGAAAATGGCACCGGAAAAAAAGCAAAGATTCCTGGATATTGGATTGCTCTTAAAACCGGAACAGCTCAGATCCCTTCTAGGGAGAATGGAGGATATAGCAGTGACGAGACAATTCATACAATTGTTGGATTTGCGCCAGCATATAATCCAAGATTTATTATTTTGGCTAAAGTTGATCGTCCTCAAGGGGTAAGGTTTGCAGAGGGCTCAGTAACTCCACTCTTCAGAAATATCGCAGAATACCTTCTAGGTTACTTGGAAATATCACCTGAGAGATAAAATTTATTTTCAATGCTACGAAAAACATTAAAACACATACTAAGAGTATCTTGTAAATTGGCGATTTTACGCTATAAACCTTTTATAATAGCTATTACTGGTAATACAGGAAAAACATCGACAAAGGAAGCAGTGTTTTTAATTTTGAAGGAAAAATTTTCTAATGTCAGAAAAACAAGAGAAAATTTCAATACAGACATAGGTGTTCCCCTAAGCATTCTTGGCCTCAATGATGCTAAGAGAAATATTCTTGGATGGGCAAGAAATTTTATATTAATTTTAAAAACAATCACATTTGGGAAAAAGAACTTTCCTAAATATTTGGTATTAGAACTTGCAGCAGACAAGCCAGGAGAAATAGAATATTTTGTTAAGTTTTTACCGATCAACATTGGCGTGGTAACTACAATAGGCAAAAATCCTGTTCATCTCGAATTTTTTCCCAATAAAAAAAGCCTGATTAATGAAAAAAGTTGGCTAGTGAGAGGAATTAAGGAGGGAGGTGATGCGATTCTAAATTATGACGATAAAGACGTTATTGAGATGAAAAATCTTGCTAAAGAAAATATTCGAATTTTGACTTACGGCAAGACTGATGGTGCTCAGGTTCGATTTAAAATAGACAATTTTTATTACAATCAAGAGGTAGATAATTATGTTACAGATATAGAGTTTAAGTACGAAAAATTTAGGAAACCAGTGTCTTTTAACAATCTATTAGGAGATGGTTATGTCTATGCTACATGCGCAGCTATTTGTTGTGGATTAAAAATGGGTATTTCATTGGATGAAAGCGTTAGAATATTACAGGAAAAATTTCATTCTCTTCCTGGAAGAATGTCAGTAATATCTACTCGAAAAAAATTTACTATTATTGATGACACATATAATGCTTCGCCACTTTCTTACTTAAACGCCCTTAAGGTGATTAAGAATGTTGTTGTCAATAAAGAATCTAAGAAAATCCTTGTTTTGGGCGACATGTCGGAACTTGGAAAAGAAACTGACCGTATTCATAAACAGACACTAGAAGAAGCTATAAAAATTGGCGATGTATTAATACTTGTTGGCGATTCGATGCATCTTGCGCTGAAAAATATTGAACCAACAGCAACGAACCTAAGGCAGATTTGTCTAAAAGAGAACAGCGCAGGTGCTTTCAGGAGTTTATTAAAAGTTGTATCTGAAGGTGATGTTGTGTTAGTGAAGGGATCTCACAGGATGAATATGAATAAAGTAGTAGAACTTTCTAGATTGTTGTGATATACTTGCCGTAATCTCGATTTGGTTATAAGTAAGCCCCCATCGTCTAGTGGTTAGGACACCAGGTTCTCAACCTGATAACAGGGGTCCGACTCCCCTTGGGGGTACAAAAAAAACAACAAAGGCGAAAAATAGATAAATTTTCTCTCTACGATATAGTCAATAAAAGCAGGCACTTCCGATTAAATGTATTGACACATTCCCAGTAAAAGGGTATTGTTGGATATTAAAATAATAATATCAATATTATGTCAAGAATAAGTATGAGCTTCTTGGGACTAAGATTTATAATAGTTGATTTACAAGAGATTATTAATCAAACAAAAGAGAAGAGATTGTATCGACAAAAGGGCATACAATTAATAACTCTCAATCCAGAAATGGTAGTTGAAGCAAAGAGAAATGAATTGTTTAAAAAAGTATTAACGAAGTCTGATTGGATGGTTCCTGATGGCATTGGCATAGTCCTAGCTATGCGTTTTTTATCTGCGCGTAGAGAAGGGGTCAAACAATTAGTCCTGAAAAGAATTACTGGAGTTGATTTAATCTACGAGCTGGTAAAAAACCTACAAACAAGCGATAAGTTTTTTTTGTTTGGAGGTGCCAATGGAGTGGCAAAAAAAGTTTCTATAAATTTACAAAAACTTTTTCCGTGTGTGAAAATCGTTGGAATAGAACAAGGATATAATTTTACAGACGAAGGTATAATCGAAAAAATAAAAAAAACTAAACCAAACATTCTTCTTGTTGCATTGGGAAGTCCAAAACAGGAGATATGGATTAGTAAGAACTTACATAGAATGCCGAGTGTAAAATTAGCAATAGGGGTTGGTGGTGCGTTTGATTATATTTCTGGAAAAATTAAACGAGCACCTTTATTTGTGAGGAAAATTGGATTGGAGTGGGTGTGGAGGTTATTGAAACAACCATGGAGAATAAAAAGAGTTTTTAAAGCAACGATTCTTTTTATGAACATCGTATTGAGAGAAAAATATTTCAGATCAAGTAAAACGCAAATAATATGAAAATTTATTTTATAGGGATAGGCGGTATAGGGATGAGCGCTTTAGCTCGTTATTATAAAGCACGGAAAAATACTATTATTGGATCTGATTTATCAAGATCAGAAATAATTGATGATTTAATTGAAGAAGGATTTGCAGTTAAAATTGGAAAACACAAGAGTCAAAATATTACAAAAGACATTGATTTAGTAGTTTACAGCGCAGCTATTCTTGATAAAAATCCGGAACTAAAAATGGCCGAAGAACTTGGAATTGTAGTTAAAAGATATTCTACCGCGCTTGGAGAGTTGACGAACAAATATTATTCTATTTGCGTTGCGGGCGCTCATGGAAAAAGTACTACCGCAGCCATGTTATCTCTGGTACTGATTCGTGCAGGATTAGATCCGACAGTAATCATCGGAACAAAATTGAAAGAATTTGGTAATAGTAACTTTCGTAATGGAGGGAGGAGGGCGAGTATTAATTTCGAAAAACCAATTCTTATTCTAGAAGCAGATGAATGGAGCGGGTCATTTTTAAATTATGCCTCCGATATAGCGATAATAACAAATATCGAGAGAGAGCACCTGGATTATTATAAAAAATTCAAAAATGTGATTAATGCATTTCGAATTTTTTCTTCTCATGTGAAAAAGGGAGGAATTTTAATTCTAAATAAAGACAGCAAGGGAATTTTGAAAATGATTGAGAATTTACCAAGTGGCAATAAAATAAAGAGGTCTTTTTATTATTTAAGCGAAAAAGAGAACAGGGAAATAAGAAAAATCTTGAGTATTCCTGGAAAGCATAATCGTTCCAATGCCCTAGCTGTTATAAAAGCTGCCACTATTCTAGGCGTTAAGAAAGATATTATTCTTGAAGCAATTACCAGTTATCGAGGATCGTGGAGAAGATTTGATATTTCAGAAAAATCTATTAATCAAAAAAAGATTACCATTATTAATGATTATGCTCATCATCCCACTGAAATTATAGCAACCATTGAGGCGGTAAAGGAAAAATATCACAAACGAAAACTACACGTACTTTTCCAACCACATCAAAGACAAAGAATGTTTTACTTATTCAAGGATTTCGTGAGTGCTTTTGACGGAGTTGACGATTTAATTATAATTGATATCTACGAAGTTGAGGGACGAGAAAAAAATAATATTGAAACAAGTAGTAATGATTTGGTTGTCGCTATCAAGAAAAGATGGAACAAGAAAGAATTAGGATTTGGCAAAGCTAAATATCTTAGAGGAAATTTACCAAAAATTGCCAAATCAGTTATAGAAGATATAAAGAATAACGAAATCCTTCTCATTATGGGGGCTGGCGATGTTTGGGAAATTAATAAGTATTTTTGATTCAAAAAAGGAATTTTACTCAAAGGCATCTCCTTTTTTTGTTTGTCTTAGCCAATTTTTATGATAAAATTGAGACAATAAAATGGATTCTATAATAAAAAAAGAAAAAAAATTTCTTTCTGTTGTTTGTTTTTCCCTATTAACGTTTTTTTTGCAATTATACATTTCTCATCAAGCACTTGCCATTGGTTTGACTTATGACGACCCAGACATACCAGTTATTTATGATCGCACTTCTTGGGAAAATACACCTCAATTAAAAAATCTGTTAATTTTAAAAGGTTATCAAGAATTTTCTTCGAAGAGCCAAAATGCTCCTAATTATTATCCTCTGTCGAGAATTATTATTTATGACAATGACTGTCAGCCATATCTATCTGATGGAACTAGAAATCAAAATTGCAATTCCAACAATCAGGATCCAATTTCTATCATCCAAGGCATTTATCGCTATCACACTATTAATAAAAAATTTGACGATATAGGATATAATTTCATAATAGGATGGGATGGAAGGATTTTTGAAGGACGTTATGGTGGCAACGGCGCAGTAGGTTTTCATTCTGACATTGATCAGGATTGTGGTAATTTGAATGTTGGGAGCGTTGGTATTCTAATCCTGGGAAACATAAAAGAAGGCGGATTATCTCCCGAGGTAGAGGATAGCCTGTCTAAATTGATCGGCTGGCTAGCGGCGACAAATGATTTTGACGTAAACAGCGCAAAGGAAACTACATATGTGTGGCAATACTCAAAAAATAATGAGTTGGGTGAAAAAAAATGTGATTTAAATGATGGAAAATTCAGGGAAATTGTGGAAAAATCAACAATTTCTTATTATAAGGACTTGGCGGGAGACAATGAATTAGGAAAGAAAATTGACATTTTAAGCATTAAATCACAATCATCGCTATTTGCTGAAAAATTTAATAAATATCTTTATAAATCAGAAGAAGATTCTAAAATTTGGTCTATAACGAATGGAGAGAGAAAAGAGGAAACAAAAATTGGGCGCAGAATTATCACTGTTCAAGACAATCAATTGAATTATTTTCCGATAGCAAATAAACCAGTTGTCCCAAAAGGAGCATTATTTAAGCTTAGGGAAAAAGATAATCCGTATTTACTAAAAGACGGTTTTTGTTATGAAGTTTTTTCAAGTAAAATCTTTAAAGAGTGGGGATTTAAGGAAGGAAATATATTTTATGCAGATATTCGAAATATCGGTAACTGTAGTTTTGGTTTTTATTTGTCGTACAAACCAGGGTCATTAATTAGTGGAGGTAGTGATGGAAAAGTTTACTTAGTGAATCAGGGCAATACAATATCCCATATTACCTCTTCTCAAATTTTTAATAAGCTTGGATTTAAATGGGAAAACATTATTCAGGCTCCCGAACGAGAAATGAAAATGTTCGTCGAAGATAAGCCAGTACTATTTCCAGCTGGCACAATTATAAAAGGCTCTGGGCAGACAGTTTACTTAGTTGCAGCGACTTACATAAAACCAATACCTAGTCTTTCGATTTTTCTAGCAAATAAACTTGACTGGAAACAGTTGGTATATTTAAATGATGATGAACTAAAATATTATTCGATAGCGGATCCATTAAAATATCCAGATGGTTTTCTTCTTGAATCATCTGACGACCGTGGTTTCTATTTTCTTGCTGGCGGAAGAAGAAACAAGATATCTGCTGACTTAATTAAATACACGAACAGCAATGATAAAAATAGGGTAACTTTATCAAACAAAGATATTTATGCCTATCCACTGGGAGTAGAAATAAAAAACAAAGACGAAATTGAGAAATTAAAGACGATTAATAATTTCAAAAATGATGATTTTCTTGATATAGCTGAAAATAATCATTGGCTTGATGAGTTTGCTAGCAAGAAGATAAGAATTGGATTGTTTGCGATCAATGCCAGCCAAGATATATCCATTAAGGCAGACAACGACTATGCTGTTTACAAAGATAATATTCTTAGCTCTCAAGAAAAGATGGAAACGGTTTATAAAATTAAAACAGAAGATATTAAAAAAAATATAAAATTTGTATCAAAAAACGGGAATGTTATTTTTGAAATTTTGGATAACGAAAAACTTGGAGATGGTACTGGCAAAAAATACAGGGGGAGCCTGGAATTGGTTAGACAAGATACGGCTAACAATTTGAGTAAGTATTGGTTGGTCAATGAATTATTCCTAGAAGATTATTTGCGTGGTATTGAAATCGAAAACATTGAAACAATGCCTGAAAATCTAATCAGTGCAATTAATATTATTCATAGGAGTTACGCGCTTTATTATTCTGAGAAAGAGGGCGGAAGATACAAAGATATGCCATTTGATTTGAATTTTAAAGAAGGTAATATATTATACAAGGGGTATGGGGCGGAAGGACAAACAGAAAAATTAGAGATGATAGACAAAACAAGAGGAATGGTCTTGTTGTACAATAATGATGTAGCATTGCCACTGTATGTTAAAGATGACTGCGGGGTGAGTCGTGACGCAAGAATCATTTTGGGAAGTTTCTATAATCAATTTCCTTATCTGTGGGGAGGGATCACAGATCCCGTAAACACAAAACGCGCAGTTAATTGTGACAGCTCTGGAGTTGGATTAAGCCTGGTTGGTGGAGAAGCGCTTGCTCTTCGAGACAGAAATTATGCCCAAATACTTGAATACTATTATCCATTTACAAGAGTTCAGAAAATTTATTAATTAACAAATGAAAACGAAGAAAATATTTATAAATTCTTTTATAGGCTTTTGCCTAGTGTTGTTTGCTTTTATTGGTTTTGTTTTTCTTAGAACTAGTTTTACATTTAGCAAGATCAGCGCTGACTCTTCAGACAAAGAAGCGCCAATTTATTTTCTGCCAGAACTTGAAGACCTACCGAGCGAAGACGATAATCAGTTAACTTTTTTATTACTTGGTCAAAGAGGAGAAGGGCAGCCGTTTGGCGGTTTGTTAACGGACTCATTGATTGTTATCAACTTAAATAAAAAAAGTGAGAAAATTTCTGTTTTGTCACTACCTCGAGACCTGTATGTACCAATTCCTAATTCTACGAAAAGAGACAAGCTTAATGCAGTATATGCCTGGGGTTATGAAAAAAAAGGAGTCGGCTTAGCCATGAACTATATTAAGGATACGGTCTCTCGTATTACGGGTTTGTATGTAGACAACGCAATTGTTATAAATTTTGACGGATTTGAGAAATTCATAAACGCCATTGGTGGTATTACGGTGGATCTTAAAGAAGACTTTATAGAAGACAAACAATGGTGGTGTGATGAAGATGGTAAAAATTGCCGAGCATTTATTGTGCCAAAAGGAAAAAATATTTTAGATGGCGAGAAGACATTGTTTTACATACGCTCGCGTTTTTCTTCGAGTGATTTTGATAGAGCTCGTCGACAACAACAAGTCCTTTTGGCTGTAAAAGAAAAACTATTTTCTCTAGGATTTTTAGCTAATCCATTGAATATTGTTAAAATGCTTGACTTGCTAGAAAATAATGTAAGAACAGACGTCAAAACCTCAGACATCAGTAATCTTATCGATTATTACCAGAAAGAAAAGATAGATTTTAACAATATAACTAATTATGTTTTTGATAATGGGCCCGATGGTTATCTTGATGCAAAATATGTAAATGGAATTTATATATTAGTTCCAAGGTCAGGTGATTTTGCGGCTATCCGTGAAAAATGTCTAGATGTAATTAAATAATCTAATATGAAAAGTAAAAACAAAATCTTTAAATTTACTATAATTGTTTTATTGTGTAGCTGTCTCTTTTTCGGAGGCTTTCTTGTGGGAAAATCATCTTTTTCTTTATTTTTTACTTCAAAAGTCAGCGAGAAAGAAACATTATATAAAAAAACTGATTTTGGTATTTTTTGGCAGGTTTGGGATGTAATAAGACAAAAATATAAAGATGCAGACAAATTAAATGATCAAGAAATGATTTATGGATCCGTAAGTGGATTAGTTGATTCCTTAGGTGATCCGTATAGTGAATTTCTGACACCGGATATAAGCAAAAGATTTCTAGAAGACATAAAAGGAACATTTGAAGGAATTGGCGCCGAAATAGGTATCAATAAAAATAATAAAATCACTATTATAGCTCCATTAGAAGGAACGCCAGCGCAGAGATCTGGACTAAGAAGCGGAGATGAAATTATCAAAATAGACAATAAAATGACAACAGACATGATGCTAGAAGAAGCAGTTAGCCTTATTCGAGGAGAAAAAGGGACTAGGGTGAGATTGACTATACTCCGCACTGATAATAATAAAGAGCAAGAGATTAATGTTATTAGAGACACCATTAAGGTTCCTGTAGTTTCGATGGCAATTTTAAATGACGACATAGCGCACATTAAACTTTTCAATTTTACTGAAAATTCTCCTCAAGAATTTGGAGAAATTAGCCAAAAAGTTTTACAGTCATCAGCAAAAAAAATTCTATTAGACCTAAGAGGAAATCCTGGCGGATACCTGGACGCTGCTGTTGATATCGCGGGTTGGTTTTTAGATACTGGAGATGTTGTTGTTATCGAAGATCAGGGGAAATTAGGGCAAAAGAAATATGTGGCAAATGGGCGTTCCGTGTTTAAAAAATGGCCAATAGTCGTTTTAATAGATGGTGGATCAGCATCTGCCTCAGAAATTCTAGCTGGAGCGCTCAAGGATAATCTCAAAACAAAACTTGTTGGCGTAAATAGTTTTGGCAAGGGATCAGTTCAAGAAATGATTAACCTTGAAAAAGGCGCATCGCTTAAAATAACTGTTGCCAACTGGCTAACTCCGACAGGAATTTCAATTAGCAAGGCAGGACTAAAACCAGATATTGTAATAGAAACTAATGTGAGTGATATAAACGAAAAAGAGGATCTTCAATTAGAAAAGGCAGTCAGTATTCTAGAGTCATATTAATTTTAAATTTGTTTTTTTAATACCACCAATATGAAAATAATTTTACTAAAAAATCATCAGAAATTGGGCAAAAAATTTGACACAAAAGAAGTTAAAATAGGCTACGCAAGAAATTTTTTGATTCCGAACAAAATTGCAATACCCGCAGATCAGAATTCTCTAAAGCGCATAAAACTTTTAAAAGAGAAAGAGACAGAAGACATTGGTCTTCAAGCAAAAGAGTTTGAGCAACTTTCGTCAAAAATGAAGAATTTAAAAATAGGAATTATTAAAAAAACTAACCCAGAAGGGAAATTATTTGCAGCCGTCAACGAGGTTGATATTAAAAAAGCAATAGGCGAAGTGAATATAAAAATTGATCCCAAGACTAAAATTGTCTTTCAAGACCCAATTAAAACAATAGGAAACCATGAAGTCAGCTTGTTGCTTGGTAATAAAAAAATCCTCCTGAGAGTAAATATTAAGACCCAAGAGGAAGGCGGAAAAGAAAAAAACTAAATAACATCTATTATCTTCTTTATTTTTTTCTGACCATCAAATCCTAAACACTTCTTAGTACGAAAAGAAACAAAGCCTTCTTTGACAGTATAAAGCGTATCATCTCCACCTTTGAGCACATTCTTTCCTGGGAGAATTTTGCTTCCGCGCTGTCTTACTAAAATGGAACCCGGCTTGGTTTTTTGACCAGCGAATAACTTGATTCCTAGATATTTCGGGTTTGTATTTCGGCTTATGCCGGTTGTTTTTTTGCCACCACGATGAGCCATGTTTTTAGACTAGTAATAATATATTAATCCATCTATTGTATAGTATTTTTTTAAAAAAGCAAGAGAATGAACTGTTTTTATGATTAAACTAAAAAACTCTCACAAATTGATCTATGAAATGTTTTTAATTGTTCTTTTATTTTCTTTTTTAGTTGGGTTTTATTTTCTAATAATACCACACAGAGGCCGAAAACTTGCTATTATAAACAGAGAGGGTAGACCTAATGAGTTTTTAAGTAAAAATTTAACTCATTATGAACTAACTAAGGAAATGCTCTTTGCAAGTATTAATGGGAAACTATATTATCGCGCTGATTGCCAAAGCACTAACAGGATAAGCAGTAAAAACATAATCTGGTTTCTGAACAAGCAGGAAGCCATAGACTCTGGGTATCAATATCGGCCAACAAAAAATTGCCCTATTTTATAGCAGATTATTAATTAAGGTGAGTTGACTTTGTGACTTCGTTGAGTTATGATTAATAAAAGCATATGCGCCCATAGCTCAATTGGTAGAGCAATAGCCTTTTAAGCTAGTGGTTGCAGGTTCGATTCCTGCTGGGCGCAGGTTTTTTCTTTGGGCTTTCTTAAACAAGAGGGCGGGGTGCTGGAGTGGTTGAACAGGCCGCTCTCGAAAAGCGGTACCCGCGCAAGCGGGTCGTGGGTTCGAATCCCACCTCCGCCGTTTCTGACTTTACCCGTATAAACAGAATACAGAAGACGGATTTTTTTGATTATTATGTTAAATAAAGAATTGTTTTTAAAACCTCCAGTAGTAGTAGTTCTGGGCCATGTTGATCATGGTAAAACCAGCCTTTTGGATTATATTAGAAAGACCAATGTTGCCGAAAAAGAAACTGGCAAAATTACTCAGCACATTGGCGCATATGAAGTAAAATTTAAGGATAAAAAAATTACCTTCATAGATACTCCAGGACATGAAGCATTCTCTCAAATGAGGTCTTGTGGTTCTCAGGTTGCCGACATTGCTTTGGTAGTGATAGCGGCAAATGAAGGCATAAAACCGCAAACAAAGGAAGTTTTAAAACAAATTCAAGACATAAAACTCCCATATATTATAGCAATAAACAAATCTGATCTTTTGGATCAGAATGGTAATCTTCAGAGAATAGAAAAACAATTACAAGAAGAAAATGTTCAGACAGAATCATGGGGAGGGGATGTTCCTCTTGTTAAAACTTCAGCAAAAACAGGAGAAGGCATTGATGAATTATTAGACACCATACTTATTTTAGAAGAACTGATAGTTAGTAATAAAAAAAGAGAGCAAATCCAAGACAGTAAATTTATTGGAATTGTTATAGAAACAAATATTAGTGAAAATAAAGGGATAGAAGCAATTTTTTTGATTAGAGAAGGAGAGATAGCCGTAGGAGATGTGATTAAATCAAAGAATCGATCTATAAAAATCAAAAAAATCCTAGATTGGCAAAACAGAACCATAAAAAAAGCAACTGCATCGCAACCAGTCCAAATACTTGGATTCAAAAATGTTCCCGAAATAGGAGAAATTTTTAAGGACTTTTCATCGGAAAACACCAAAATTTCTCCCGTCGATCATAATGATTTTAAATGCAAAGACCTTAAAATTTGCAACTTTACCGATATCGTCGAAGAAGGGCCAAAACGAGAAATTAGATTAATTATTAAAACAGATGTGTATGGTTCTCAACCAGCAATAATAAAAACACTGGAAATTATATCGAAAGAGCTTGAAGTTTGTTTTGTAATTATTAAACAATCATTAGGCAATATTTCGGAATCCGATTTAAAATTGAGTCAATCTACTAAGGCGAATATTTTAGGATTTAGAATCAAAGCACCAGAAAATCTAATTAATGTTGCAGACAGAATGAAAGTAAAACTACTACTATGTGATATAATTTATAATATTAAGTCACTAATAGAGGGTTTAATTAAGGAAAATCCGGAAGAGAAAAGCAGAAAAACAAAGGGGAAATTAGAAATATTAGCAATTTTTCGCAAAAAATCAGCTGGGGAAAAGAAAAAAACAGCTACTAAGATTATTCTTGGTGGGAAAATTATTGAAGGAGAGCTGATGCGTGGAAGTTTTGTGGAGATTCAGAGGAATAATCAAACAATTGGAGAGGGGAAAGTTTTGGAAATAGAAAAAGGAAGACAATCAACAACAAAAGTTATTCAGGACGAAGAATGCGGGATTCTATATGAAGGAGATGCGGAAGTGAAGGTCGGCGATCTAATGATGATTTTTTAACAAGCCAAAATGGCAAAGCGCATTAATCAGGTTAATGATTTAATTCGACAAGAGCTAGGGCAAATTGTCCTTAGAGAAGCAGATTTTATCAATAAGCCATTAATAACGATAACTAAGGTGGACACATCTATTGATTGCAGATATTCTAAAGTATTTATTACAGTTTTACCTGAAAATGAAACGAAAATAGTCATAGAAGGATTAAATAAAAACGTTTATTCCATTCAAAAAACGCTTGATAAAAGATTGTACATGAGACCTGTTCCTAAGATCAGATTTTTATTAGATGTGCAAGGAGAAAAAGTGGGTATTTTAGATGATTTGTTTAGACAGTCATAGTTTTTTAACAAACCAATCTTTGATTTGATAACTAGGCATTTAAATCAAGACCTGCGCTAGATTTTGGCCTGGTGGCCGAGTGGTTAGGCAAGGGTCTGTCACCAGAATCACTTTATTTTTGGCCTGGTGGCCGAGTGGTTAGGCAAGGGTCTGCAAAACCCTGTATATGGGTTCGATTCCCATCCAGGCCTAATCAAAAATTAGTGATTCGGGATCCCGAAATTCTAATTCCGGCATGACGAAATAGAAGTTTCTGGGACAAAACCCTGTATATGGGTTCGATTCCCATCCAGGCCTTATGTTTCTTTTGCCGCGGTGGCGGAACTGGTATACGCGAAAGACTTAAAATCTTTTGGGCTTATGTCCGTGTGGGTTCGAGTCCCACCCGCGGCATGATATAGTGCAAAATCTAATCATTAACGGACTTAATTAGTGATTAGTGATTTTTGCTTTGTTTTTTGTCTGGGTTTTGTTTTGGTAAACAAGCAATAAATAAAATTAATTCACCATATTTTTTGTAATTGATTTGAGCTCGGGTGGTGGAATTGGTATACACACAGGCCTCAGAAGCCTGGTCCGTAAGGACGTGCAGGTTCAAGTCCTGTCCCGAGCACATATTCTTTAATATTAATTAAATAAAATGATTAACAATATAAAAAGCAATGTTAATATAATTAAATAAAATGATTAACAATATAAAACACAACCCACAGGGCAATGTAAAAAACAATACCGCAAAAGAAAAACACGTCAAAATTATATCTCTTGGCGGATTAGGGGAAATAGGTAAAAATATGATGGTTTTTGAGTACGAAAATGAATGTATTGTTGTTGATATAGGATTGCGCTTTCCCGAAATAGAAGATATGCCAGGAATAGATTTTATCATTCCCAATATCCAGTATTTTAAAAAAAACAAAAAAAGAATTCAAGGAGTTTTCTTTACCCATGGCCATCTTGATCATATTGGTGCTATTTCTTATTTAGTCAAAGACTTGGAATATCCACCGCTTTATGCTACTCCCTTAACTAGGGGATTAATCTTAAAAAGACACGAGGAATTTCCAAATTTGGCTCCGTTGAACATCAAAACAATAAAAATTAACGATCCGATAAGATTGGGACAATTTACCATAGAAGCTTTTCATCAAAATCACAACATACCCGATTCGGTTGGTTTATCAATAGAGACCCCAGTGGGAAGAATCATCCATACTGGTGATTTTAAGTTTGACTTTGAGCCAATAGCCGATAAGCCAGCAGATCTAGCTTCTATAGCTAAGTTTGGGCAAAGAGGAGTCTTATTATTAATGTCTGACTCTACTGGCTCAGAGAAGGAGGGTCACACAATTACCGAGAAGGGAATTCAGGATAACTTGGAAACAATATTTGAAAGTTCCTCGGGACGCCTAATCATTGCGACATTTTCATCGCTTATCACAAGAATTCAAGAGATTATTAATTTATCTGAAAAACATGGACGAAAAGTAGTGCTTGAGGGTTATAGTATGAAAAGCAATGCACAGATTGCTCAAGACCTAGGGTATATCAAATTTAAAAAAGGAACTTTAATTAGCGCAAAACAAGCGATCAAACTTGAGTCAAACAAGGTAACTATTATCTGTACTGGGGCTCAAGGAGAATCAGGAGCAGCGCTTATAAGAATTGTATCTGGTGAACATCATTATTTTAAAATACAAAATCATGATACCCTAGTGTTGTCTTCTTCAGTAATTCCTGGCAATGAAAGAGCTGTCCAGGGGTTAAAGGATGATATCTGTCGCCAGGGCGCTAAGGTATATCACAATCAGATGATGGATATTCATGCTGGTGGCCATGCGCAGATAGAAGATTTAAAAATGATGATTAGCTTAGTGAAACCAAAGTTTTTTATGCCAGTTCATGGAAATTTCTCAATGCTAGTAAATCATGGACAAATAGCTCAGGAGTTGGGCATGGATCCAAAAAATATTTTAGTTGGACAAAACGGAGAAGTTGTCAATTTAGAGAAGAATAGAATACATAAAACAGAGCAACGAGTTCCAGTCGATTATGTTATGGTTGATGGTTTAGGCGTAGGGGACGTTGGTCAAATTGTTTTGCGTGACAGGAAGACCATGGCTCAGGATGGTATGTTTGTTATCGTAGCCATTATTGACACCAATGCTCATAAAACTAAAGATAATATAGATATTATATCTAGGGGATTTGTATATCTGAAAGAATCAAAAAAACTCTTGAATGACACAAGAGTTCTGGTTAAAGAGCTACTTAATAATGAGTTAGCCCCTGGAAGAAGCGTAAACTCAACTCACTTAAGGGAAATACTAAGAGAAAAAGTTGGAAGTTTTCTTTTTGAACAAACAAGAAGACGACCGATGGTCTTGCCAGTCATTATCGAAGCTTAATTGGATTGACTGATTAATCTTTTAAATTCCTCTCGAACATCTGGATCGGACGGGTCTATTTTGAGTTCTTCTGCGAGAAAGTAGGATATCCAATTGCCGACAATAATAGAATTTATAATTTTTTCAAAAGGCGTGAGGCCTTCTATTTTTATTATGTTTGCGCCAAATCCTTTTCTTTTTAGTATATCAATTGATAATCTCATTCTGTTTTGTATCTTAATATGATCATCGTCATCGACAAGACTAAGGATGTGGAATTTTTTTAACCACGTTATTCCTTGTCCATGCATAAGTTCATTATGGTTAATCTCTGGAAAAACATTCCAGAATGCAGGTACCTTAGCGTTTTCGTTTAGTAAGGCTTTCCAAAAAATTGCAGAAGCCTTATTTTCAATACTAGCGTAAACCAAAGGAACCTTATCTACGAGATTTTTTGCAATAATCTTTGCTTGCGGGGCGAAATTTTCCGGTACAATGATCGACTTAATTACTAGACTTTTTTCACCATGAGGTTTTATTTTAAGACTATCAAATAGCTTTTTCAGAATGCAAATTTGTTCCATAACAGACATACGAGGCTCAATATTTTTTGTTAGTATTTCAATAAACGGAACGCTTTCTTTCAGTGACCTGGTTTTTAATATGCCACCACTGGACAAAACAACAACGGGTAGGTTTTTTTCAATTGCGATATTGTAGGCAGAAACAATTTCTTCTGTATTTCCAGAGTAAGAAATACAAACCACAAGGGTATTTTTATCGACCAATCTAATTGGTAATTCGTAATTTCTGTGAATACGAATGGGATAAAACCTCTTGAGAAATTCTGCAGCCAGGGCAGATCCACCCATGCCACAAACAAGAATATTCTTAACCTTTCTATTAAAACTAATACTATCAAAATTTCTCTCAAGACCAGATTTAATCTGAAGGGGAAAATCTAATATATTTTTTTCTATTATATGCTTTTTTTTATTCATTAAAATAGAAGATAATCACTTAAAATCACTTTCTTGCTCTTTTAGTTTCTATGTACCAGTTTTCAATAGAAGAGAATCTATTGGCCGGTAAGTTTATCTTAGTTGTTTTTATTCCTTTTATTTTTTCGTTAACAACATAAAGATATTTCGGAATATACAGAAAGATAGCAGGAACATCTTTTGTTATCTGATTTGATAAGTCCCCATATAGTTTTAATCTTTTTTCCTCCTCCAGTTCTCCGCGAGCATTTTTTAGTATAGTATCAACGGCTTTGTTTTGATACAAGGATAGATTTAATCCGGGATCATTTTTTTGAGATGAATGCCAGAAAGAAAAAGGATCAGGGTCAAGATTTAATACCTGTCCGAAAATTAAAATTTCATAATCTCTTTGCCTAATAATATTGTCTATAATTTCTGTGGGCGAAACTAGTGAAATTTTTACCTTAAATCCGGCTTCTTGCCAGTTTGATTGCAGAATTTCTGCGGTTTTTGATAACTCTGGTATGTCGGGGACTGTTAATATAATGCTTAAATCTGTTATACCAGACGCTTTTTCTAAATATTGTTTTGCCTTTTCAAGATTATATTCATAAACATTAGAAGAACTAAAGTATTGTTCTGGAAGTAGGTATTGTGGAAATGGACCTTCGATTCGTAGCGCTTCACCGCCGAAAACCTCTTTAATTATTAACTCTTTGTTTGTCGCGTAGCTTAGAGCTATTCTAATGTTTTGATTTGCCAAGATGGAGTTTTTTTCTTGATTAATAAACGCCGCAAAATAACGGGGCAACAATGGAGAATAAAAGCTGAAACGTTCTTGTCTTTTAATGTTTTCTTTATAAAATCCAGACCCCAAAGCGATAGCATTAACTTTATTTTGATTTAATGCTTCAATGAGTTTTTTTTCCCCATTTTTAAAAACAAAGATAACTTTTTCTAAATAAGGTTTTTTGAGATAATATTGATTATTTCTTTCGAGGGTCAGCATTTCTACAATTTTTCCGGCACCTTTTTTAATGTTATCGAACTTAAATGGCCCTGTACCTATTGGTTCGAGATTTGTTTTTGAAAGATAAAAGTCTTTCGGAGACAGACTTTCCCAAATATGTTTTGGTAGAATTCCAATCGTTGTGTTTGTGAGAAAAGGCGCATAAGGATTTTTTAGCTTAAACCTTATAGTTAAATCGTTTATTTTTTCTATCTCAACGCCATCCCAGTTAAACCTTAACGGACTATTGTATTCAGGATTTTGGATTGTCTTAATTGTAAAAATTACATCATCAACACTAAAAGGTATATTATTGTGCCAATAAATGTTTTTTCTAAGATAGAAAGTATAATTTTTTCCACCATCATCGATGGCGAAATCTTCAGCTAGATCAGGGATAATATTGCCATCCGGGTCGAATTTTGTGAGACCAGAATATATTAATTCGACAATATCTCTATCGGTATCACTTGAGTAACTAAGGATAGGATTTAGATATTGAGGGTACCCAATAACCGCTTCTTTATAGATGCCTCCATTAGTTGGAAGGATTCGGGTTGAAGAAAAATGAATATTTATTAAAAGGCCAAGAGAACTTAAGATAATCAAAAAAATGAATATTTTCGCCAGGGTCAGTTCTTTCTGGTTAAATATTCTTGGTATAGCTATTATTTTAGTAATGGTCTGTTTAATTTTTTGAAACATCAATGAGAACAACGAATAGTCTTGGTATTTTAGCGATTAAATAATGATTCTGGCTACTGCTAAAACCAAAAGAAGAATAGACAAAAGAATGGTTACCCAAACTAATGTTCTTTCAAATCCTCTCTTTGTTCTGTAGGTTTCTCCACTTCCGCCAAGAACGGAAGATAAACCACCACTTTGTCTTTGAAGCAAAACCACGACAATAAGCAGTACAGCGACTAAAATTTCTCCGATAATTAGTATGTTCGTCATAATATTTAGTAATTTTAAATTAACCCTTTTTTACTTTTAATGAAATCTTTTTGTTCTCAATAAAATTCTTTTTTGTTTTATTAAGATTATTTTTTATTAATTTTCGATGATGTTTTATGGCGAAACGATGAGCCTCGTTTCTCATGTTTTTGAATAAATTAGCAATGTCAACACTAAATCTATCTAAAAAACAGAACCGTACAACATCTTTTCCGTTGTAAAGAACAGTATATAATTTTTCTTGTTTTTTTGCAAGCGCTAAGCACTGTATTACTCCACTGATTCTTCTTATCTTATTAAAACAATCAATGGCTACGGCGAGTTGAGTTTTTCCACCATCTACTAATACTAATTGGGGGAGAGGCCAGGAAGTTTCTTTTTTTTGGCGGATTGAATTTTTCTTACTAAGGAAAGAATGATTTAGTCTTCTCGTTATTACCTCTTTGAGCATATCAAGGTCATTATTGAGAATTTTGTTCTTGATATGAAAAATTCTATACTCTTTTTTATCTGGAGAGTAATAAATTTTTCTGTTTTTAGTGTTTTTTTTAAAAACTATCATCGATCCAGTTGCATACTTGCCCCCTATGTTTGATACATCAAAAGATTCTATCCTTTGGGGCAAAACATTATTCGAGAGAATTTTTTTAAGTGAAGATGTGTTAGAAATCAACAGTCCGTCGTTCTGATTTTCTTTAAAGATGCTTTTGTGGCCAAAGATATTTTCCAATGATCTTATCTCAAGATTAAGTTGTTTCGCTCTTTCAAAATCTTCTTCTGATACTTTTTTTTTCAAATCATTCTTCAGTCTAATTATTAATTCCGATCTTTGACCAGTTAAAATAGAAAATATTTTATTAAGATTACCAAGATATTTTTTTTTGAAACTTTGATTATCTAAATTATTTTTTAAACAGCAATAACCGGGACATAATCCCAGCTGAGCGTAAGCACAGGGTTGTTTGTGATTATTTTTACAAGAACAGAAGGGAATAGTCTCTCTGATTTTTGCTAAAACTTGCCTTAATGCTTGTCCGCTAGTAAATGGACCAACGATATTCTCTCTTAAATATTTTTCTGGCTGATGAGTTATTCTAATTTTGGGAAAATCATCACCAGTTAGGGCTACATAAAAATAACGCTTGTCGTCTTTCAACAAGACATTGTACAGAGGTTTAACAATCTTTATCTCTTGGGACTCTCTAATGAGGGCATCTGCCTCAGAATCAACAGTAATCCAGGTAATATCGTAGACATCAGAGAGCATGTTATTATTTTGCGCGTATGGCTTGGTACCCACTTTTTGTCTATAGAAATTTAATCGGTGAGAATTAATTCTCTTATAAAGATTTTTAGCCTTTCCTATGTAAATAATCTCTCCCTTTTTATTTTTAAAATAATAAACACCAGGATTTCTAGGTATTTTTTTTGATTTATTTCCAATTATTTGTAATAATTGTTCAGACATCTTGACTAGCGGTGATAGATGTAATAAACTACTCTAATGAACGTAAAATAAGATTCAAAATACATAATATGATGAAATTATCGAAATTGCAAAATTTTCCCCAAAAAACGATCAATTATTTCAAAGAAGTTAAGTCTGAAATGGCAAAAGTTTCTTGGCCAACACGCAAAGAGACTGTGCGTTATACTGTCACCGTTATTGGTATTAGTTTCGTAGTATCTGTTTTTCTGGGAGGATTAGACTATTTGTTTAATTTGGCAATTCAACAGATTGCCAGTCGTTTCTAATAAAAATTAGTTAAAAATGCCTAAACAAACTGCAAAATTTGGAAGGAATTGGTATGCTATTCACACTTACTCTGGGTATGAAGATTCGGTTGTAAGGAACCTGAAGCAGCGCATAGAGTCTTTTGGCATGCAAGAGAAGATCTTTAACGCACTCGTTCCCATAGAGAAGAAAATTAAAATCAAAAGAGGGAAAAGAGAGGTCGTTGAAGACAAAATTTATCCTGGATATATTCTAGTTGATATGGTTGTAACTGACGATTCTTGGTATGTAGTAAGAAATACTCCGCGCGTTACTGGCTTTGTTGGTTCTGGGAATACACCGGTGCCTGTTTCTGAGGTGGAGATCAAAGAGATTCAGAAAAGGATGGGAGTGAAAGATCCTCAGTATAAAATCAATATCAACATCGGGGATACTGTTAAAATCACAGACGGACCATTTAAGGAATTTAGCGCTAATGTTTCTGAAGTTGATGAAAAAAAGGGGAGAATTAAGGTTTTGGTTTCCTTATTTGGCAGAGAAACTCCTGTCGACCTAGATTTTTTACAAGTTAAAAAAATATAGTTATATGGCGATAAAACAAATACAAGCAATTTTAAAATTACAAATAACAGCTGGCGCAGCCTTGCCTGGACCACCGCTCGGACCAAGTCTTGGACAGCACGGAGTTAATATTCAAGAATTTATAAAGCAATTCAATGAAAAAACCGCTGAGCAAAAAGGAGCAACTGTTCCTGTTAAGCTGACTATATATAAAGATAGAAGCTTTAATTTTATAGTGGGAAAACCATTGGTTGCTTACTTGATTAAACAAGCAATTGGCATTAGCAAGGGTTCCGCTACTCCAAATACAAAAAAGGTGGGATCAATCAATCGAAAGCAAATTGAAGAGATCGCGCAACTAAAAATGGCGGATCTAAATACTTCTGACCCAAAAAAGGCAATAAAAATCATTGAAGGAACTGCGCACTCTTTGGGAATAGATGTAGTGGAATAGCAATAAGAACAAACAGATGATAGGCGAATTTTGTGTTTTTTGTAAAGAAAAAATCAAAAGACTGGATCGTTTTCTTTTGGCAGGCTCTCTGTTGCTGCTAATAATGAGTCTTTTGGAGATTTATAGTCTTTCGCCGTCTTTAGACGGCGGTTTTTTTATATTCCAAAAACAAACAGTGTTCATAATTATTGGATTAGTCTTGATGTTCGCCTTCTCATTTTTTGATTATCGTTTTTTTAAAGAAAATCGGATTATCTTGATAGCATTCTTTTTATTCAGCATCTTATTACTAGTAGCGCTATTCATATGGGGTCATTTTATTGGAGGATCGCGCAGTTGGTTTAAATTTGGAATTTTCAATCTTGAACCTGTTGAAATAATGAAAATTTCCCTAATACTTCTTTTTGTAAAATTTTTTTCTTCCAGACATATCGAAATATCATCATCAAGGCACATTTTAACATCATTGCTTTATATTGTTCCGCCACTAGTTCTAACCGTTTTACAACCAGATATTGGATCGGCTTCTATTTTAATCTTGATTTGGTTGGGCATAATAATCGTATCTGGAGCTAATAAAAAACACCTTTTAGTAATATTGCTTTTGGTATTGTTGATAGTCTTGATTGGCTGGTTTTTCTTATTTAAAGATTATCAAAGAACTCGCTTGCTTTCATATATCAATCCACAAGAAGATCCGCTGGGAAGAGGCTATAATATTACACAGTCGTTGGCCAGTATTAGTAGTGGTGGCTTCTTGGGCAAGGGGCTTGGCGCTGGTTTTGTCGTACAATTAGGTTTTTTGCCTGCCAGACACACAGATTTTATTTTTGCAGCTATCGCAGAAGAAATGGGATTTTTAGGAGTTATACTATTATTTTTAGCTTATGGGGTAATTTTTTGGCGTCTTTTGATCATAGCATTAAAAACAAAAGATAATTTTGGCAGACTATTGGTGGTGGGAATAGCTATTTTACTAATATCTCAGTGCTTAATAAATATGGGGATTAATGTTGGACTTCTGCCGGTCACAGGATTATCATTACCTTTAGTTAGTTATGGTGGTTCTGGTATGGTAATATTTTTAATAGCTCTTGGATTGGCGATGAGTGTAAAAATAAATAATACTTAAAAAATAATAACCACCAAAATCATATCCTCCATATTGTGGATATGTTTTTTGTTTAAAAACAAAAATTATAGTAAAATAATTGGAGGTATTAAATTTATGACCAAAAATGTTTTAATGATAGGATGGGAATATCCTCCACTTAATTCTGGAGGACTGGGTGTGGCATGTCAAGGACTAGTAGGTGCTCTTTCTGCTACTGGTATTAGTATTGTTTTTTGTCTTCCACAAATAATCGACAATATAAATCAAGAGAATGGTGTAGTTTTCAATTTTTTCGACTGTACATCTCAAAAGACAAATAAATTTTTTTTATACACCAATACCTATCTCCTTAATTCTGGAAAAGAAGCGTCAATTGGATCGCGTAGAAACGGAGGTACTTTAATGGAGCTAGTAGAACTTTATGCAGATAAAATATTAAAAGATGCAGAAAATTATAATTTTGACATTATTCATGCTCATGACTGGTTAACGGTTCCAGCCGCACTTGCTTTGAAGAAAAAAAGCAAAAAACCACTTATTCTACATATTCACGCAACTGAATTTGACAGGGCAGGAGGCATGTATTCGCCGAATTCTGAGATAGCTAATATAGAGAAACAGGGATTAATTTATGCTGATAAGGTAATTGCAGTTAGTCATTATACGAAAGAAAAAATAATTAGTTTGTACGGTATTTCACCGCAAAAAATAGAGGTAATTCATAATGGTATTATTTCTGATGATGGGGGGATTTTTTTGGATCGCAATGAAGGTTTTTTTAGAAACAAGAATGTTGTGCTTTTTGTGGGAAGACTGACTATTCAAAAAGGAGTTGATTGGTTTTTGAAAGCAGCCAAAGAAGTTATTAAAGCTAATAAAGATACGGTTTTTCTCATAGTTGGTGACGGGGACTACAAAGGAAAAGTCATTGAGTTGGCTAATGATATGGGTATAAGCGATAAAATTGTTTTTACCGGATTTTTGCGAGACGACGAATTGAAAAAAGTCTATGGACTGGCGGATGTATTTGTCTTGCCATCGGTATCCGAACCATTTGGGATTACGGCTCTCGAAGCGGTCAAGAGTGGGTTGCCAGTAATTTTATCGAATAATTCTGGGGCCAGAGAAGTTATAAAAGGATCCATAGGGGTGGATTTTTGGAATACTAAAGATATGGCAGAGAAAATAACAGCCGTACTAAGTTATCCAAAACTAAGAAATAAGCTTATTGAAGATGGCGGGAGAGATCTTGATTTTGCAACATGGGGGAGAGCTGCCAACGAAATCATTAAAATTTATAATAATTTAACAAATGGCTAATATTTGTCTTTATTTGCATGCGCATCAACCACTTCGCTTAAGGAAATTTTCAATTTTTGAAATAGGAAAGAACAATATCTATAACAATTATTTTGACGATGAAACAAATGACAGGTGTCTTGAAAGAGTCATATTAAAAAGTTATGTGCCAACTATTAATCTTTTTAAGGATTTAATCAAAAAAACAAACGGCGGGTTTCGTCTAGGGCTTTCTATTAGCGGGGTTTTACTAGAACAGCTTGAAAAACAGAATCCAGAAGTTATTGAATTACTAAAATCACTTGTTGATACTGGGGCTTGTGAATTAATCGGAGAGACCTATTATCACTCTTTAGCATCTTATTTTTCCGAAAAAGAGTTTAGATTTCAACTTAATACGCATAAAAGAAAACTTCGTAAGGTTTTTGATTTTATCCCCAAGACTTTTAGAAATACAGAGCTGCTTTATTACAATCACTTGGCGCCGATTATATTAGATATGGGCTATAAGGGAGTGCTTATCGAAGGAGCAGACAAAATACTAATGGGAAGATCTCCAAATTTTGTTTATTCGGCAAAAAATTATAACGAATTGAAATTACTTACAAAAAATTATCGTTTGTCTGATGATATTGCATTCAGATTTTCGGATTCGAATTGGAAAGAATACCCTTTAAGCGTACCGAAATTTCTATCTTGGATTAAAGCATTACCACAAGAGAAAGAATCAAATAATCAAACAGTTAATATTTTTATGGATTACGAAACCTTTGGAGAACACCAATGGAAGGAAACAGGAATTTTTGATTTTTTGGAAAAATTCATTCTAGGAGCCATTAATCAAGGTTTTGAGTTTTTAACACCAGGAGAGGTTATTCAAAAAAACAAATTAAAAACAGAAGAACTAGACATTGTTGAACCTCTTACATGGGCAGATACAGAGAGAGATTTATCAGCATGGATCGGAAATGATTTACAAAAAGACATAGCTTACCGCCTATATGGACTAGAAAAAAGAATTCTTTCTTCAAAAAATAATCACATAATAAACCAGTGGAGACAACTTCAAACCTCTGATCACCTTTATTACGTGTGTACCAAATGGTCAAATGACGGCGATGTCCATAAATACTTTAATCCTTATAATTCTCCCTATGATGCATATATAAATTATATGAATATTTTGAGAGACCTAGAATTTAAATTGAATTAAAATAATGAAATATGACCGAAAAATTTAACAAGAATACTATATTATTTGAAGTTTGCTGGGAAATTTGTAATAAAGTCGGGGGAATTTATGCTGTTTTATCAAGCAAAGCATCCAAAATACAAGATGTTTTTAAAGATAATTACTTTGTAATTGGTCCATATTTTTTAGATAAAGCAAAAGGAGAATTTCAAGAAACAACTCCTCCCGAAACACTAAAAACAGTCTTTTCCGCGCTTCTTAAGGAAGGGATCGACTGTCATTACGGAAAATGGATTATAAATGGGGAACCAAATACCATATTAATTGATTTTAATGGTTATTATCCCTTTATAAATGAAATTAAAGGACAGTTGTGGGAGAAATATAAAATTGATTCTCTTGGCACACAATCAGATTTTAATGATCCTGTTTTATGGTCGTGGTGTGTGGGTAAATTATTGGAAAATATTAAAAATTTTTATAAAAATGAAAACATCATAGTCCATTGTCACGAATGGCTTAGCGGATCTACGTTGCTTTATTTAGATAAAAATAATATAGATATTAAAAAAATATTTACTACCCACGCCACAGTGCTAGGAAGAGCATTGGCTTCCAATAATTATCCTTTGTATGATAATTTATCTTCAATCGATATAAATAAAGAAATTTACGCCATGGGTATTGCAGCAAAGCACCAAGTTGAAAAAATATCAGCAAACATTTCTGACGCACTAACAACTGTTAGTGAAATTACTGCCATGGAAGTGAAATACTTTTTAGGACGCAAACCAGATCAGCTTCTCCCAAATGGATTAAGCTTAAGCAAAAGCCTAACATTTGAAGATATATCTTTATCTCACAGACTTCAAAGAGACAGAATGAGAGAATTTCTTCTTTATTATTTTTTTCCGTATTACAGTTTTGATCCAAGGAAAAGTCTATTTTACTTTATTTCTGGTCGCAACGAATTTCACAATAAAGGAATAGATATTTTTATAGACGCTCTAGCAGAATTGAACCAGCTTCTTATTCAAGACAATAATCAAGATGACAAAACGATTGTTAGCTTTTTATGGATACCGACCAGCATTAGTGGTGTTAGGGCGGACCTAAGGGAAGCAAGAGAAGTTTTCGCTGATGTTGAACAGACCATAGAAACTTCTCGCGTAACGACCGAAAGCAATCTATTGTACAATATTATGGCTGGGAAACCTTTTTCTTTGGAGACCCTTTTCGAACAAGATACACTAAGAAAGATTAAGAAACAACTTTTGAAACTTAAAAAAAGCAACGGACTTCCCCCCATATCATCGCATGACTTTATTGATAATAATGATTCGATACTAGTTCGTCTTAGGGAAAAAGGGTTGATTAACAAAAAAGAGGATAAGGTTAAAATTGTCATTTATCCAGACTATCTGACTGGTTCTGACGGATTACTCAATTTATCATACGATGAGTGTATCCAAGGGTCTCATTTAGGAGTTTTCCCTTCCTACTATGAGCCCTGGGGATATACCCCCTTAGAAACTGCTGCCCTGGGTGTTGCGGCCGTAACGACTGATTTGGCAGGATTTGGACGATTTATTGAACCGACAATTGTTGATAAACGCAATCCCGGTATTTTTATTAATAAGCGCTATAAAAAGACCTACGAAGAATCCGTTAAAGACTTAAGCAATATTTTGTATCGCTATAGCCAATTTTCTTACGATGAAAGAGTTCAGAATAAAATTGAAGCGAGTAATTTGTCTCGCCGAGCAAGCTGGGATAATTTAATTAAAAATTATTTGGATGTTTATCGTAAATTCATAAAATAACCATGGAGCTTCGTAAAGACTACATATTGGATAGATGGTCCTATATAAGCCAAGATAGAGGAAAAAGGGCAAATAATTTTTTCTCTGAAAGCAACGATGCCGATCATCCTAAGAATTGTCCATTCTGCAAAGGCCATGAGAGTATGACGCCAGAGGAAAAAGGAAGAATAGAGAAAGAAAAAGGCGAATGGTTGATCAGATGGCTTCCCAATAAATATCCAGCGCTTGATTTATCAGAAACAGGCGGTATTATTTCCGATAATCAATATTTTAAGGCCAGAGAATCTTATGGCGTTCAAGAGGTAATTATTGAAACACCAGACAAAAGACAAATGGTTGATCTATCTTGTGAACATATATCAACAATTCTAAGGACTTATAATCACCGTATAGAAGAGCTTTCCAAACTGAAAGACATTAATTATGTTTTAGTTTTTAAAAATCAAGGGAAAGAAAGCGGTGCTTCCTTAGTACACAGTCATTCTCAGGTTATTGGAGTAGAAAAAATTCCAGCATGGATTTTGACTGAATCAATAGCATTTAACCAGTACGAAAATTGTCCTTACTGTGAGGTTATAAGTCTGGAAAGAGGTGGGCCAAGGAATGTTTACGAGAATAATGACTTTATGGCTATTACTCCCTATGCTCCAAGGTTCAATTACGAAATATGGATTTTTCCGAAGGATCACATGAAAAAGCTTAACGAATTACCATACGACAAATATCTGAGTTTGGCAGAAATTTTAAAAATGATTCTTCAAAAAATAAAGCTAATGGGAGCGTCTTATTGTTTCTATGTTCAGTATGGTCTAGAAAATCAGAATTTTCATTGGCATTTAGAGGTTTTGCCGAGACTCAATGTTCAAGCCGGTTTTGAATTAAGTGGAGGCGACAGCATTATCAGTGTTAGTCCAGAAGAGGCAGCAAGGTTTTATAGAGGAGAGTAACCAAATTTCCAATTCCTAATTCCTAATTTCTAATTTCTAAATAATACCCAATTTCTTAATGTCGAAAAGTTTTAAAACAAGCAATTCATTAGACATTAGTCATTGAGATTTGATTACCTGCCTGCCGGTAGGCAGGGGAATTAGTCATTAGAAATTAGACATTTGTGTTCTATGATTTATGCTTATTACTCATAAGATTAACAATCAAGAAATATCAGAATCGGTAAAAAATGACATCAGTCTTTTAACTATCAATAAAATTGGGGACTATTTATGGACCAGCGTTGATCAATCGCTAACTAGCAGGTACAATGGTTGGTTTGTGTGTCTGGATGGTCAAATGTATAAGATTATTGATGAAATTCGACTCAAAAACATAGAAACAGTTTCAAGAATAGAAAACGAGTGGGTTGATTACGAAACAGGTGATTATAAGCTTAATAAGTTAAGAATTTTTAAAAAAGAGGACAAAGTTGTAGAAACTCTATATCTTGAAAGCAATAAACACATTTTGTCTTACGAACTAAACGGAGAAGCTAATCAGATTGAATTAATTCTTGATATTCGAAAATCCTATGCCTTGCCACGATGGAATCGTGAATATCAATTTTTTGAAAAAGATGGATGCCTAATAATTTCATATTCTGATAAAGATGGAGTAAACAAGGTTTTTTTAGCAATTGATCTTGATTTATTAAATGATTACAAAATTATCGGATCATGGATAGAGAAAGAAAATGGTTTTGACAGAAAAAGACAATCACTTCCGTACCAGCAATATGTTTATCGAGCTTTGAGTATTAATATTAAATCGAATAAGATTAGGTTAGGAGCGGGGCTTTCCTTGAAAGAGGCAACAATGAATGCGAAAAGCCAATTGTGCCAACACATTGACGCATCCACCGAAGTCAATCAAGGCAACAATGGTATTCCTAGCGCAACGGAAGAAAGTGGAAATACACAAAATAATTTCATAAAACATTTGGCTAGTTGCTCTCTAAAATCCTTGGTCGCGAGCAACGCAGATAGTAATGTCTTGGGACTAAGAGCAGGATTACCATGGTTTTTCCAGTTTTGGTCACGAGATGAGGCGATTTCAATAAGAACGCTTTTAAAAACTGATGGTAAAGCTGGTATAGATATAATAAAACTATTAATGGGTTCACAAGAAAACGATGGCAGAATTCCAAATGTGCGGAATAAAGAATTGTTTTTTTCAGAAAGCGCCGATAGTGTTGGATGGCTTGCTCTTTGTCTGAATGATCTTGTTGATCAGAAATCAGTTTCTGTTGCTTCTCTTAATATAGGTTCTTGGATAGATGGCGCTATTGATAAAATCCTCAAATATCACACAAACCAAGATGGATTAGTAATCAATAGTAGTCTTGAAACATGGATGGACACAGAATACAAAAATGACAATAGGGGAGGGGCGTGTATTGAGGTTCAGGCATTAATGCTTCAAATGTACTCATTGGCTTATAAAATTACCCATCGAGAAAAGTATTTATCACTAGAGAAAGAACTTTTACGGCAAGTAAGAAAATTTTTTTGGACAGGAGAGTATTTAAAAGACAATATAGAGAATGATATTATACGACCAAACATTTTTTTAGCTTATTATGTGTATCCAAGAATATTAAACACCAAGCAATGGATTAAGTGTTTTAATTATCACCTTGAGCGTCTTTGGCTCAATTGGGGAGGATTATCAAGTATAGACAAGAATCATTCATTATTTTGCCTAAACCATACTGGTCAATTTCCTGTAAGTTATCATCGAGGAGATAGCTGGTTTTGGATAAATAATATAGCGGCTATTTGCATGCAAGACTTGAATCAAAACACCTTTTCAGATAAGATTAAAAAAATAAAGAGAGCATCAACTGAAGACTTTTTATGGCACCGAGCGCTTGGTCATTCATCAGAATTATCTTCGGCTGGGGACTTTCAACCAAATGGATCAATAAGCCAGGCATGGAGTGTAGCCACCTATATAGAGTTGTTGAATAAGCTAACTGGGGGAGAGGTAGGGGAGAGGCAGAAAAACTAAAAACTTAAAACTAAAAACGAAAAATTAGATGAAAAAATATAAATTAAGTAAAAAGTTAAATGGAACATTTTAAATTAAAAGAAATAGTTAAAAATAAGAAAAATATCATATTATTTATTTCGCTTTGTGCCATATTTTCATATATATTAATGAGTGGAGGTATATTATACCTCCACTATAAGATTAATTCACCAATCGGCGGTCGGTATCAAGAAAAAATATTTACTGTAAATTCTGGGAAAACAGCTAAAGATATAGCAAAAGAGCTTGAAAATAGTGGCTTAATCACGAATAAACTTTTTTTCATAATTTATTTTAAAAATATTTCAAAAAAAACAAATCCACCACCGACAATAAAAGCTGGGCAGTACTTGATTTCTACGAAATTTAATATTCCCCAAATTACAAAAATTCTTATTGACGGAGAAATAAATGCAAATCAGGCAAGCGTCACTATTCCTGAGGGATATAATGCTTTACAGATTGCGCAATTACTCGAAAAAAAAGAGATTATCAAGAAAGATGATTTTCTATCGTTCGTAAGTGATCATTATCCAATAATAACTAAAGCAGGAGAACGGTTATTGATTAAATTTATGCTTTGTAGTCCTGAAGAATTCTTATGTGATCTTAATTTTCCCACCGAAGGATACCTCTTCCCTGATACTTATTACTTCAAGAAAGGAGAAAATGCCGATAATATAGCTGACAAATTTATTAACAACTTCAACAAAAAGCTTTTATCATTTGGCTATAATGATCAGAACGCGACAAGAAAAAATATTACCTTGGCATCCTTGCTAGAAAAAGAGGTTAAAGAATATTCCGACAAGCAAATCGTTGCGGGGATTTTACTTAAAAGATTGGATGCCAATATGCCACTTCAAGTAGATTCAACCATTTTGTATGCAAAGATACTGGAAAATAATTTAGTTGAAACCAATTATGAGCACAATCCAGTGAGCATAGAAGATACCGAGACAGAATCAGCATATAACACATATCAAAAACTGGGATTGCCTCCAGGACCGATTTGTAATCCGGGGATAGAATCAATTAAAGCCTCAATCAATCCAATTAAAACTGACTATTGGTATTATTTAAGCACTAAAGAGGGAAAAACGGTTTTTTCCAAAACGTACCAAGAGCACCTTAAAAATAAAGAAAAATACCTTGAGTAAAATAATTACTAATTACTAATCAATAACCAATGCCTAAAAGATTCATTTGATCATTGGACATTTCGACATTGAACATTGATTGAAAATTGAAAATCGAAAATTTATTAATAGCGCTCTGTGGATAACTTGTTTCGCATGTTCTTTACAAAAATGTTATAATAATTTTGTTGAAAGATTTCATATTGCATTCACGATATAGCTTTATGGACAATAGAAATAAAGGAGTTTATATACCGCTTCATGAAGCAGCGCGAGTTTATGGTTATACTCGCGATCATTTGGGTTATTTAATTCGCAAAGGAGACCTTAAGGGTGAAAAATTAGGGTCTTTTTATTTTACAACTCATGAATGGGTGAAAAACTACGTTTTGAAATCTGGCAAAGCAAGAAAAGAAGACGAAAGAATAAGACAAGAAAAAATCATTGTTTCTGATGTCAGTGCTTCTAAAAAGAAGCCAGGAAGACAAATAGCAAAAAAAACACTCAATGAATTTAAAAAAGCCATCAAGCCGCTTATTTTGGATATTGGCAGGGAAAGTAAAAAATTCATTGGAAATTTTACCAAACTTCCGCGCAGATTCAATAGTTTTGTAAAAACCAACACTTTTCGCAAAAAAATAACTGACGAAATTAAGCTATGGCGAGAGGAAGCCAGATATTATGTTAATCAATTTAAAAAATTAAATTCAAATCTAAAATTCTCAAATTTCACTATAAATCCACTAAGAAAAATTACAGGCGCAATAATCTTATTGCCAAAATCATCGATAGAGATAGGCACCTTCGCCTTAAATAATGGCGCAAAAAAAATAAAAAGTTCTTTAAAAATAATCCACATCTTAACTAAAAAAACGCAACGAGAGATTTTTTGGAAAATCTCTAATAGAAAATTGCCGACCATAAATCGTGAAAAAAAAGCAGATAGACATTTTGCGACAGGAAATAGACGAATTTCTATAGGTCATCAAGCATTAGGACCGAGCCTTGTTTTTCTGGGTGTTTTAATTTTTAGCTTAGGAATTTTACCGATTATTACTCCGAATCAAGGATGGAAAGGTTTTCTGGTAAGTCATTTAAATAGCGTAAGCAATAGGGTTTATCTAGTAGCTAATGACTTGGGAGTCAACAATAAATTGTTTTATGATCGAAGTGTTGTAAAAAGTCTGGGCGAAAGATTGTCAGTAATTGAAAGAAGGGATGGTATCGGAGATAGAGAATTTAGGGTGAATAATGAAATTTTTGCCGAATTAACAAGGTCATCGAATATTCTAGTAAAAAAAGCAGGACTATTTATAAAAAATGTTAACTTAGCAATTCAAGGTGTCAGTAAGAATTTAAATAAATCTCTAGCGAGTCTTTCAAATGTTTCAGTAAAATTAATTAGTCTTAAAAGAGGAATAGAAAACACCACAAACAGAGGACTTATTGCCTTTGAAACAAAGACAAGAGAAGGAATAAGGGGGATTGAAGGGATAAGGGGTATTTTGAGTAGGGGGGTGGAGAATTTAAGGAGGCAGATATATGCGTGGCAATCGCTAAATAATAACAGATTAGCACAGATTGATAGCAGATTAGCGCAGATAAAGAAAACAGTATTGACGAATATGGGTAGCGAAGCCAGAGAGCAATTAGCGCAATTAAGATTCAATTTTGATTTTATTACTAAATCATTCCAAAAAATTAAAAATTATTTTGTAAATCATTCAGAAACAGAAAGGCAAATTGGATATCTTGACGAAAGAATTAAGAATCTTGAATCCCAGAAAGTAAATGATGTTGAGAATTTAGCGCCGATTAATCAAAGCCAGGAAGGCCTAATTGTTATTCCCTCAACTAAAGATGACGAACAGAACAAAACGAAAATAAAATCAATGTTTTCTGACGAAGTGATTGTTGAGCCGGACGAAACAGGACAAGCGGGCATTATTAAGCCAGTTTTTAAAAAACAAACTGATCAAAAATATCTATACCTTTTAGTTCCTATGACGGGGAAATAAAGCTTAACAAAATCTCTAAATCCTAATTTCTAATTAACCTAATCAATGTCCAATGCCAAAATATCCAATGACCAAGTGATTCCTTAGGCATTAGTCATTGGGATTTGATTAGAATAATTAGTCATTAGAAATTAGAAATTTATAACAAAGGTCGTCTCTTATCCCAAGAGGTAAAATAAAGGGAATTAATTTACCTGTAGAAAATAAAAATATGAATCAAAAATACTTAAAATGGTTAATTGCCGGAACGGGGTTGTGTATGCTTGGTGGGGTTTTTTTGTTCGGGGGCTATGCAATCATTGAGCCGTCTCAACTTACAGCAGCTTCTTCAAGCGCTACCACTACTTCGGTAACGCTTACTGTTGACGAACAAATTTCTCTCACGCCGCCAGCAAGTATTGCGTTGTCTCCAAACATTGATACGACTCAGCAATCTTCTGTTGGTAGCGGTTCTTGGACGGTTAAAACAAATGCAAATGGCGGATACACCCTTAAATTCACAACTAGCGGAGCAAACGCCCTTACTAATGGCGGCAGCGGTTCATTTACTGATCTTTCAACAACAACTCCGACCGCATGGAGCGAGGCAAGCGCAGGTTCTTATGTTTGGGGGTATTCAGCTTACGGAAGTCATGTAGCGACATCAACATGGGGGAACGCTGTGGCTTGCGGAACAGCTGCAGCGGACGCTCTTTCAACCAGCCTAAATTATGCTGGTTTTGGGACAGCAACGACAACGGCGCCAACGGCTGCATCATCTGGCGCTGCCACTACTCCAAGTGGAACAGCGACAACTCTTTGTATTGCTGCTGAAGAGGGCGATAGTATTTATGCACCTGCCGGAGCATACACAGCGACTGTTACTGGTACTGCAGCGACTCAATAATAATTAAAGCGCTATATTTATGGAGGATTGAAGGGAAATGGCAATATGAAAAAAAGCACAATCTCTCGTAGAAAAATCTTGGCTATAATCACAGTTCTTTTGGCTGTCGGGTTTGTTGCAAAACAAATCTATGCTTATAGTATCCAGAATTTAATTGATGCTCCGGTTGTGGGTGATTTTACCATTGGACCAGGGAAGGCTGAGTTTTTATTAGATCCTGGAGGAGAAGCAACAAAAATGCTTAACATTACAAGTCGCCTTGGCGAAACAACAAAGTTTAAAATTGAAATAGAAGATTTTACTGGTTCTAGCGAAGGAACAGAGGCGGCGATTCTATTGGGTAGCGAAAAGGGACCATATTCTCTCAGAGATTATATTCGTCCAGAAATAAGTGAATTTACCCTAGAACATGGGCAAAGAATTGATCTTCCAGTCAAAATATCTATTCCCCAAGACGCAACACCTGGTGGTCTATATGGAGCCGTGATAGTTAGGACCATTCCAGCAGAAGGGAGTGTTGAAGTTAACGAAACCGATGCAAGCGGGAAAATAAAATTTGTTGGCAGAGTGGCTTCGCTTTTCTTTGTAAGGGTTAAGGGAAATGCCCTAGAAGAAGGACAACTCGAAAAATTCAACACAATCAATAGTAAGAAAATTTATCCCAACTCTTCTGTTCTATTTGTGGCAACCTATAAAAACACAGGAAGTGTCTATCTGGTACCCTACGGAATTCTTGAGATAAGAAATATGCTTAGTAAGAAAATTGATGAAGTTGAGATTAAGCCATATTTTGTGATGCCAAATGCTACAAGATCTAAAGAAATTAGTTGGCAAAGATCTTCGGCGATGGGGTATTATAAAGCCCACTTATACCTCAACAGAGGATATGGAAATGTTGTAGATGAAAAAGAAATTGGATTTTGGGTAATTCCGTGGAAGATTGTTACTATAGCAATCTTGGTAATTATCGCCATAACACTTGGCATTATTTGGTTGGTAAAAAATGTTGAGTTTAAGAAGAAGAAAAAATGACGGTTAATCGTTAATCGTTAATCGTGAATCGAAAAACACAACTGATACTTATTGATATACAATAGATATTCATTGATAGATATGAATTGATATACGATAGATATTGATGTCATTCTGATCCGCCTTGGGCGGAGAAGAATCCCATGGACAGCAGTGGCAGTACGAGATCCTTCATTGCATTCAGGATGACAAATGAAAATGTACGGAGGTCCGTCCTCCGGAAGATTTATGGTGAGTTTACTTGTGGTGAGCTTATCGAATCCATCGAACCATTCAGGATGACGGAGCCAAAAACAATCAAGACAGCAGTTTATTGTAAGTGAAATTAACGAATGGAAATTAAAAAAGAAAGACTAAAAAATAAAAACTTTTTATTGATTATTTTGTTAGCCGGTGTATTAATCGGCGGAGTTGTTGTTATTGGAAGTTGGGCGCAAAAATCGATAATAGATAGTTTTTCAAATACAAGCAAAATTGCTACCAGCAGTAATTTATATCTACAGACTAGTAGCGGAATTATAAAACTAGGAAAATCTTCTGCTAGCGCGACAACATGTAGCGCAAACGAGGAATGCAGTTCAGGTTTTTGCGTTGATGGATATTGTTGCAATTCTTCTTGCACGGATATTTGTAAGGCATGTAGCATTTCGGGATCAGAAGGAGCGTGCACTAGTGTATCGGCTGGAAAAGTTTTTATTGATGGGGTCGTAACCGATGCCAATAGTACTTCTACCGCCTGCGACGGTTCATACGATTACTGGGGATCTGTGGGGGGTTGTACTTACAACACAAGATTTGCCGAATGCGATGGGTCAGGTCTCTGCGATGAAGATGCGAGCAATTACTTTACCAATGCCACGACGAGCGTAACTATTAGCAATGTTATCACTGTTGCAGTTGCTGGCGGTACATCTATACCTACAATCGGTGCTGCCACCTCTACGGGTAGTGCTTGCGATGGCTCGTATGATAATTATGCTAACGCTAATGAATGTACTTATTCCAAGAGATATGCTGAATGCAATGGTGATGGTACTTGCGATGCAACTTCAACTACTAATTATGCTGGGAATACCACTAATGTTCCATCGAGCAATTATTCTGTTGCTCAAAGTGGGGGAACGGGTAATCCATATACTGCTGGTGGCATAACTACTGGTTGTACACAGACTGGTTGTTGTAGCGGTGCAACTAAGACCTGTACTGGTGGTGGTATTTTTGGAGCATGTAGCATCGTGGCAGATGAAACCTATCTTTCTGCTACCGAGAATGGAAGTTGGGATCACAATTGCAACGGCGCCACCGACCACGAATACACCGCACACTACAATTGTAATCCTAAAACATGTAGCTCGTCATGGGTGACGTGGAGCTGCGGGTGCGGCAACACCTGTCTACGCGGAGTAGCGGAGTGTACTTGGATAGATGAAGCGTGCCAGCATTATAATGTTTCCACTCTGGATAGATGTAAATAATAAATAATAATGGGGTCCCTCCTTCGCCCTGAGCTTGTCGAAGGGCTACGGACGGGCAAAGCAACTCTATTTTATCGTGAATCTTTAATCGTTAATCGAAAGGCAAAAAATGATAAAAGAAAAAGCCCGTCTTTTCCAACGGGCGGTTGATAACAGCTAATCGAAATTAACTGCAATATCAGTATAGCAAACTAAAAACCTTTGTCAAGAGGTACGATATAATAGAGATATACAATGGATATTGATAGATATTCAGTCGTGAACCGTGAATCGTTAAGCGTGAATCGAAAAACATTTTAATGAAAGATAGAATTAAATTTATTAATGCGTCCTTAGTTCTTGCTCTTTTTATATTGTTTTTTTTTCCTTTGGTAACCATTTTTGCTGAATATTCTGGATCGGGCAGTTTCACTTCAACTAATCTTTTGTCGGGGGTAGGCGATGTTAATTCAATCACGCAGTTTTTTTCCTCAAGCACGATCCCGGCCGGTACTAATCTCTGGGCGCAATTTAGTCAGGACTCAGCAAGTTGGTATGACGAGAACGGCACTCTTAATGCGACAACTTCAATTACAGCAGGAGCATCTTTCATAGACTTAACTTCGCTTATGTGGTCGGGAGCAAACTTTTACTACAAAATAGGCCTTTCTTCAAATGGTTCTGATACGCCGATTCTCTACGAAGCAGGAGTTTATTACACGGTTTTTGCAGAAATGATAAGTGATAATTATAAAATCCAAGAAAGTTCAATAAATACCGGGGGGCTAGATGTGGCATCATCTGGTAGTTACAAAATTATGGATACTATTGGAGAAATTGGTACAGGTGAAGCGTCTAGCACATTATATAAAGTGAAGGCGGGATATCGTCAAATGGAAGTGGATTATAGTATATCAATTTCTGGAGGTGGAACGGCGGCTTTGACGCCAAGCATTGGAGGTATTACGGGCGGAACAGCAACAGCAACAACATCTTTTACGGTCATTACCGAGAATCCTAGCGGTTATACTTTGTCTGTAAAAGCGGACACAAACCCGGCGCTCAAAAGCGGGTCATATAGTTTTGCGGATTACACGCCAACTTCTACAGGAATACCAGATTATGAATGGTTAATTTCCAGCTCGGATTCGGAATTTGGGTTTTCCCCCGAAGGTAACGACATTAAACAAAAATTTAAAGATGACGGAGGGAATTGCAATACTGGAGGAAGCGATAATCCGGATAAATGTTGGTATGGGCTGAGCACTTCAAACGAATCTATATCTAATTCAGCTAGCGCTAATAATCCATCGGGAACGCAAACAACCATAAAGCTTAAAGCGGAATCGGGAAGTTCTCATATTCAAGAATCTGGCGCTTATACAGCAACCATTACGGCAACGGCGATGGCAAACTAATTTTCAATTTACAATTTACAATTTTCAATCAATTTTTAATGAGTCAATTTCCAAACAAAAAGAGCGAGTATGACTTAGAGGAGAGAACGGCAAAATTTGCTGAAGTAATTATTGAATTTGTAAAAGAGATTAAAAAGGACTATGTCAATTTATCCATTATTACCCAGCTGATTAGGTCAGGAACAAGCGTTGGCGCCAATTATTGCGAAGCTAATGGCGCTAGTTCCAAAAAAGATTTTAGAAATAAAATACACATTTGCAAAAAGGAAATTCAGGAAACAAAATATTGGCTAAGGATATTATCTAAGACAAATCCAGAAATGAAAGAAATGGCAAAAAAAATCTGGAAGGAAGCGCAAGAGTTAACTCTTATTTTTCAAAAGATAATCAGTTCTCTTAAAAAAAAGAACAATGGTGAATTGTAAATTGTAAATTGAATGAAAATTGTGAATTGTAAATTGAAAATTTATTTACTATTTATTCCATTAATCATTCTTTTACCATTGTGCGTTTATGCAGTAAGTGGTACTAGCACAATTTCTCTTGAGGTTGAAACCAGTGGAACAACAACCCCTCCAAGCGGATCCGGAGGCGGGGGAGTGGTCGCCATTGATACAACGCCACCAAATATATATGACTTGGTGATTATTCCTTCCCAGCTTTCAGCAACTATTAATTGGCGGACAAATGAACCGGCCATTTCAAGCGTTTTTTGGGGGGAAACGGCAGATTATGAAATGGGAATAATTTCAAAAACCGATTACGCGATTAATCAATCTACAATAATAGAAAATTTAAAATCAAATTATTCATACCATATAAAAATAGAAGCCACGGATCAGTTTGGCAATAAAACAATTACCAGAGATCAGGTTTTTAAAACATTGGGATTACCGGACAGCACGCCACCAGCGAATGTGAGTGATTTAAAAGCAACAGAAGGAGATAGTTTAATTGAAATAGCGTGGAATAGCCCGCCAGATTCTGATTTTAGTGGGGTGAGAATTGTAAAAAATGAGCAATTTTATCCTCAAGATCCCTACGATGGAGAGATAATTTATCAGGGAAAAAATGAAAAATTGGCGGACAAAGAAGTTTTTAACCAAGATTACTACTATACGGTTTTTAGCTATGACAACTTGGGCAATTATTCATCTGGCGCGATTATTAAGGCAAAACCCAAGAAGGCAGTCGAGCCACCAACAAAACCAATAGTTCCTCCCATAAAGCCGCCGATCATTTCGCCGGAAATTAAAGAATTAAAGCTTGAAGATATCGTATTTATGCAAGACGGTAGGCAAATTCCTATCAAGAATGGCAATATCTTGGCAGACACAGGTAAGCCGACAAAAATATCAATTTCTTATAATAAATTGCCAGAAGTTTTAAAAACAGTAATCATTAATTTGGAGAAATGCGAGGAAAGTCATCCTGAGCAAGGCGAAGGATCCCGAGATTCTTCAGCTGCGCTTCAGAATGACACAGAAGAATGTAAAAATAAGAGCGTGTTTTCTTTCTTGCTACGAGTCAATGACAAAAAAACCGCCTATGAAGCGACGATATTATCTCCATACGAAGCGGGCGTGTACCCAATTGCAGTTAGTATTTTAAATTTTCAACACCAAAACCTAACGCAACTATCTGGCAAGCTTTTATTAAGAGAACAAATTGTGCCGATTCAGGCAGGGGTGGATATTTGGGAGATTGTGGGAAGAATGAGCGTGGTGTTGGTGGGAGCAATAATAGCGCTAGTGGCAGGGTATGGGGGGTGGAGGATCGCCAAATTAAAAGCTAAAAATGAAAAACTAAAAACGACAATGTAAAAGTTAAAACTTTAACATAAAATGGCAAACGATAAAGAAAAATTTAAAAAGGAATTTAAAAGTCGCATCTATCAGTTCATTTTAAGATTAGTTAAATTCATTGACACATTACCAAAAGATACGAGTTCTCAAACTTTTGCGCGCCAACTTTTAAGAAGTGGATCAAGTATTGGCGCTAACTATATTGAAGCGCAAGCAGCATCTTCTAAAAAAGATTTCACAAATTTCTTTCATCATAGTTTAAAATCTGCCAATGAATCTAAATTCTGGTTAGCGATTTTAAGAGATACAGATAAAGGAGATAAAAAAGAAGTAGAAGTTTTATTGCAAGAACTTGTCGAAATAGCCAATATACTTGCTTCCAGTATCCTAACATTAAAGAATAAAAAATGATTTTTAATTTTAAATTGTAGTTTTTCATTTTTCATTTTCAATTTTTCACTTAGCATTAAATGAACCGATTTAGCACTAAAATCTTATACATAGCAGGAATGGCAGTAGCTGGAATTTTTGTTATTGCCTTTTTTGCAAAAGGCGCATTTAACGCGCAAATCAATTATCAAGGAAAGCTTACTGATACAAGCGATGTGCCAGCAACGAGCGGCAACTGGAACATAGAATTTAAACTTTATGCGACATCAACTGAAGGAGTGGCAATTTGGACAGAGACTTGTACGACAACGAGCAGGATTTCTGTTGTAAACGGTCTTTTTTCTCATCTTCTAGGATCGGTAAATCCACTCACGGGTGTCGATTTCAATCAAGAATTATGGTTGGGAGTAAACATAGGAGGGACTTCTACAAGTCCTTCGTGGGACGGAGAGATGACGCCTCGAAAGAAATTAGGAGCGGTGCCAGCAGCGTTTGAAGCAGATAAGCTAGACGGCATTGATTCGTCAGAATTTTTGCGCTCTAATGTCGATGATACGGCAACAGGAACAATTACTTTTGCTGGCAGCATTAATTTAAACGCAACAACGACAGTTAGCGCTTCTTCAAGTTTATATTTTGCTGGAGGAACTACTTATTATGTAAATAATTCCGGCAACGCAGTTTTTAATACCTTAAACGCCGCAACGACGACATTTTCAAAACTTTTGACTGTTTCAGCGGGTGGAGCGAACATTACGGGAGGACTAACGACCGATACCTTGATTTCAACAACATCAACACTAGGGACAGTAATCTCGGGCGCATGGAATGGAACGGACATTGATATTTCAGACTACACTAATTTAGCTACTTCTACGGGCATAACCTTAACGGGTGATACTTTAGGATTGATTTTAGGAGAAATTGATCACGATCAATTATTAAATTTTGTTGCAGGAGAACACTTTCTCCAATCTGCGATTACTGAAGTTGGAACTATTGCTACTGGTACATGGAATGCAGATTCCATATTAAATGCTAGAATCGCTTCTTCAACAGAATATTTAGCAGATATCTACTGGACAGGGACGGCAACGAATCTTGTAGCAGCAACAGGTAGAACTTCTCTTGGGTTAGGTGATATGGCCTTAAATCCTGCCGCAGGTTCAACGACAATCACTACGCTTGGTACAATCGGAACAGGTACCTGGAACGCAACGGCTATTTCTACAGCCAAAGGAGGCACAGGTCAGGATTGGTCTGGAACTGCAACTGGTTCTATTCCATATTTTTCAGGTACAGGAACGATGGGAACGATTGCTACGGGAACAGCAGGATACATTCTGACAATGAGCGGGGGAGTACCGGCATGGGCAGCGGCAGCTTCTGGCAGTTTATGGACCAATGCAGGATCATTTACATATTTAACAGCTACTTCCAATAATATAGTTTTTGGCGCAAATACAACCAGTTCAGCTAATATTTGGTTTGATGTGGGGGGACAAATGATTACAACTGGTTCGGGCAATTTGACTATTGATACGGCTGGGAGTTTAGTGATTTCGGATGTTATGGATGTAAATAATTATATTGATTTAGATATTTCCAATGCCTCTGGTTATGCGTTAGATATTAATAATTCTTCTGCGTCTGGCTATGCGGCAAGGTTTCAAGTCGCGGGAACAAATGTTTTAACCATCGGGGACCCGAATGTGACAATTTCAAATCCGCTTTCCATCGAGGCAGCAGGCGACACAGGCATTGCTTATGATTTACAATTTACCAATTTAACCGCATCAAATATTAAATCCTATGCGCCTCTTACAATCCAATCAGGCACAGACAATAATGCTTATGATTTGACGCTTAAATCAGCGGGGACAGGCAATGTCATTATTTCAACAGCTTCAACAACAAGCGCTCTTGTGGTTACGAGTGCGGGCAATGTCGGCATCGGGACGGTGGGACCTGATAGAAAATTTGATGTTTTGGACGCATCGGCCGCCCAATTAAGACTTACTTATAGCGATAATTCAGTTTATACTGATTTCGCCTTAGATACTAATGGAAATTTAACAATTAATCCTGCTAAAAATACTTATCTTAAGTATAGCGCTAACACCGGGGCTAATCTCTGGGTTTGTGAAGGCACGGCTTGTCCTGGAGCAGATACCAGTATGGGTAGTACCGGTGGCAATTTAATGGTTGAAGGAAAAATTTATGGCGGGACTCGTTGTCCTTCGGATATGGTCTATGTTCCTGGCGACCGACCTTTCTGTATTGATAAATACGAGGCATATAATGTTAGCGGTTCGGTTGTCAATGACACTTGCACCAACGGCTCCCAAGCTGAAGTAGATGCGAATACCACTACCGTTGTAGCCGGCTCTGCCACAGGAACAGTTCCTTTGGCGAGTCTAAATTGGTGCGCCGCTAAAAAGGCCTGCCAGAATGCCGGCAAACACCTTTGCACTAACACAGAATGGTTCCAAGCCTGTAATTATAAGGGGAGCAAATGGAGCATTACGGCCGAAGAAACGGCAGAAACAATGTCTTGTAATACGGCAAGCGAGGGTACTCCCTCTAATACTGGGAATAATCCGAATTGTGTTACCCAAGAGGGCGCTTATGATATGATTGGAAATGTGTGGGAATGGGTAGATATGGTGGTTACAGCTGACCCAACTAACGGTTTGACATCTAATAACTATGTTACTGGATACGATTTCGCTACCGCCCTACCTACATCTGTAGGGTCTACGAATAATGCTTATGGCAATGATTATTTTTGGGCTTATAATGGAGCTGGGGCGGCTCGCGCCGCTGTCCGCGGCGGCGTTTGGAACGGTGGCGGGGACGATGGTTGCTTCAGCCTGTATCTGCTTTATGCCCCTTCCGGCACGGGCACGCACATTGGTTTTCGCTGTTGCCAGTAGTCTTGTAGATATTTGGTATCTGAGGAAATGTAAAGCGAAAATAAAATTTTCAATTTTCAAAGCCCAATTTTCCCGCTCAAAGCGGGTTAGCCTAGGGCTAATCAATGAAATCACAATGGATCAATTTACAAATAATAAAAAGAAATATGATTTGGAAGAAAGGACGGCTAAGTTTGGAGAAGAGGTTATTGATATAATGAGAAAAATGCCGAATGATTTAGTTAATCAAAGATTAATTCCTCAATTAATAGGTTCAAGCGGTTCTTTGGGCGCCAATTACTGCGAGGCGAATGAAGCAGAAAGCAAAAGAGATTTTCAGTATAAAATCGGCATTTGCAAAAAAGAGACCAAGGAAACAAAACATTGGCTAAGATTATTGGCTAAAGCAAATCCCCAATTCAGTGATGAATTTAGAAAATTGTGGTCAGAAGCCCAAGAATTGTTATTAATATTTTCTAAGATATTGAAATCAAGCAGGCTTTGAAAATTAAATCATTGAAAATTCATTGCCAGCCGGAGGCTGGTTGTCTCTTGGACAAAAAATTGAAAATTGGTATTTGAAAATTAAATTCGGTGGCTTGAGTAAAACATTGAGAGTTGCCAGTCGTAAGTTGTAAGTTGAATGTTGTAAGTTGTAAGTTGAATGCTATGCTTCAAGATTTAGTCATTTTCCAAAAAACCTATGATTTGATTTTGTGGCTATATCCAACTGTCAATAAATTTCCAAAATCTCAAAGATTTGTCTTGGGCCAGCAGATTGAAAACACTATCCTGGAAATTTTAAAAGGAATTATTGAAGCCAATGTGGAGTGTCAGAAAATTGTTTATTTGAAAAAAATAAGCGTTGAGTTAGATAAATTAAGAATTTTGATCCGCCTAAGCAAAGATTTAAGACTTATTAACATTCGTCAGTATGGTTTTGCCGCAGATAAAATAAACGAAATTGGCAAAATGCTTGGCGGCTGGATGAATAGCTATAAATAAAGCATATAACTTTACAGAGAATATTTTTCTTTAGAGTTATGCGTTTTATTGAAAGCGCAGAAGGGATTAAATCGAAATCGCGCCGCTATCCGCGGCGGCAATTGGAACAATGGCGGGAACGATGGTTGCTTCAACCTGAATCTGAATAATGCCCCTTCAAACACGAACACGAACATTGGTTTTCGCTGTTGCCAGTACTCTTTACTGTTTGGTCAGAATAAAATATCTACGGATATTAGTCAGAGCCAAAAGACTACAGATTTAATTCCTTTCTAAATAGGCGTAAAAGCTGAAAAGAAAAATACCAAGCCCGTATCCTTGGGCAGTAAAAGTATCATTATTTGAGAAATTTCTGTCCAAGGTAAGTAGGTTTCAAAGGATGGATGAAAACATACAAGAATTTGTTCAATAAAATTTGTTCTTTTGAAAATTTACATTCGGCTTATATGAAAGCGAGAAAATGTAAAAGATATAGAGATGAAATACTGAAATTCAATTTCAATTTAGAAGAAAATTTACTGAAATTACGGAAAGAATTACTAAGTAAAAGTTATCGGCATGGCGGTTATCGGAAATTTATCGTTTGTGATGCGAAAAAACGCCATATAAAAGCAGCTCCTTTTAGAGATAGGGTTGTTCATCACGCTTTATGTAATATTATTGAACCAATTTTTGATAGAGGATTTATTTACGATACTTATGCTTGCCGAAGAGAAAAAGGAACGTACAAGGCTATTAAAAGATTAGGGAAATTTATAAAATCAGCCAATACTACATTAAAAGAGAAAAAGATAAATTTACTTGTCCCGAAAATATATTGTCTTCAATGCGACATTTCAAAATATTTTGACAGTATAAATCACGAAATTCTTTTGAAAATCATTAAAAAGAAAATTGCTGACAAAAATACTCTTTGGCTGATTAGGGAAATTTTAAGCTCAAGTTATGAGAAAGAGCCGGGAACAGGAATTCCTATCGGAAATTTAACCAGCCAACTTTTTGCCAATGTTTATTTGAACGAATTGGATCAGTTTACAAAGCATACATTAAAAATGAGATATTATATTCGCTATATGGACGATTTTCTAGTTTTGGACTTTGACAAAAAGAAATTACATAAAATCAAAAAGCAAATGCGAGAATTTTTAGAAAAAAAATTAAAATTAGAATTACATCCCAAAAAAGCCAATGTTTTTCCCATCTCAAAAGGAATTGACTTTCTCGGCTACCAAATTTTTGGAAATTATAGATTGTTACGAAAAAACACTGTTCAAAGATTTATTAAAAGAACGAAATCTTACCAAAAAAGATTAATTAAGAGATTAATAAGCCAAGAAAAATTTAATAATTCTCTACAATCTTGGCTTGTTTATGCCAAACACGCCAACTCATGGAGATTAAGAAAATCTTTGAGTTTGTCGAAGTTTGATTTCGACACACTAACACACTAAAAATATGAGAATAGAACCATTTACAATCGGAAATTATGTTCATGTATACAATCGGGGGAATAGAAAATCCGAGATAGTTCGGTCAGAGGAAGATCAATGGCGCTTTATGCAGGCATTGCGGTTTTTCAATGACAGCCATTCTTCTCAAAACGCCTTAAGGAGTGTTTTGAGGGTATCTAACAGCAAGATGGGCTGGTCGAAATCAAACTTCAACCGACAGCAAGTTCCAGAATCAGTGTTTGAGACAGGATGGCCTCCGAATTGGCCAGAAAAGGATCCCTTAGTAAAAATACTCTGTTATTGTTTGATGCCTAACCATTTTCATTTACTGTTAAAGGAAATCAGAGAAGGAGGGATAAGTAAATTTATGCAGAAACTTGGGGTTGGTTATACAAACTATTTTAACCTTAAATATCAAGAAGTGGGCAGGTTATTTCAGGGTTCTTACAAAGGAAGAACAGTAAAAGATAAGCAGTCATATTTGGAATATTTGACTGTTTATATTCAAGTGATAAATGTTTTAGAGTTATTTCCTGGAGGGATAGAAAAAGCACTTGAAAATATTGATAAAGGATTGAGATTTGCCGAAAAATATCAGTTCGCAAGTTATCAAGATTTCATCGGACTTAGAAGGTCTTTGATAATTGATAAAGATATTCTTGGAGAGATTTTTCTTACGCCAAAGGACTATCAAGAATTTGTTCGAGATGTGATTGAGAGCAGAAAATGCGAGATATTAGAGGATTTGAAACTAGAAGATTAAGGAAAAGGAGTCGGTTGAAGTTTGATTTCGACAGACTATTTCGACAGACTAACTATTAAATATAAAACTATGAAAGATATTATAAGAATTTCAAAGAAAAATAAAGAAGAAAAAGTAAAATTAGCTCAAAAAATCATCAATTTTATAAAATATCACAATGGTTTTACTTTTGGAATTTTTGGAATTTTTATTGCGATGAGTTCAGTTTTAGCGGTCAGCCCTCAAGTGCGGGAGGCGATTATTGGCAAAGAAGTTATTACCGAGCAGGGAATAGATAATGCCCAACTTCTATCTGCTGATACGGAAAATTTTGATATAAATTTAAAAATTAACAATGTTTCAGAAGATGAAGAAAATTATTACATTGATTATTCTTTCAATACAATAGCAGTTAGAGATAATATCTGGCAACCATTTATTAAGGTAGAAAAATTTACAGCAAATAAGACTGCTTTAGGAGATAGAGATTTAGGAATTTATTTAGCCGAAGAACTTTATGAGGTGGTCAGGGGCGAAATAGCATATTTGAAAGAAGCTCAAAAAAATGAAAAAGAAAGAGGCCTAACTCACATTGTTAAAACTACGGATTATACTGGCTTGATTGGTTTGACGCTTGATTTAAAGAACAAAATTCTGTCAGACTATGAGCCGGTAGTAAAGCCAGAAGAAAGGATAGAAAACACGGAAGATATAATGGATACCCATGAACCAGAACAAAGTTCGGTTCAGGGCACAGCAATAGGAGATATGAATGGATATTCGGATATATCAACGAGCACGACAGAAGATGCGGGCACAATGACACCAGAGCAAAATGCGTATTATCAGGATTTGATAGATCAGGCAACAGAGTTGATAAACGAAGATTCTTCCCCTGCACCAGAGCAAAGCTCGGTACAGGGTCAGAATGACCCTTCGACAGGCTCAGGGCAAGCGACGGAATTGATAAACACAGATTCTTCGTCTACTTCTCAGAATGACATTATAGGGAATATAAGCAGTACAGGAGATATAATAGAAGGGGTTTCTCCAGCTCCGGATTTGATTGATCAGGCGATTGAGGTTTTGGATCAGGGGCAGCAAGAGCAGCAGATTATAGATAATTTAAAACAAGAACTCACAATAGAATAATTTCCAATTTTGAATTTTGAATGAGTAATACACAATTAGAAAAAACAAAGGCAGGATATGAATATCTTTTGGCCTACAAGATGACTGTGCCGGTTTATGATTACACGGTTGAATTCTGCGAGCGTTGGGTGAGTCAGTTTTCTAGAACGCGCGACCAGATGGTTCAGGCAGCAAGATCGGGAAGCCAAAATATTGTTGAGGGATCAAAACAACAGGGCTTAAAAGGATATATCCAATTGAGCGGGATAAGCCGCGGTTCGTTAGAAGAATTATTGAAGGACTATAAGGCATTCGCAAGGCAAAATGATTTGGAGATTTGGTCGGTAGAAAAATGTAGAAGGGAGATAGGGGAAATTAGGGAGATATGGGAGATCTTAAGAAAGACACCAACGCTTCCCGATAACCCTGATTTTCCTGATTTGCCTGATGATAAAGAAAGGACAGTAAACCTGCTAATTACTCTGATTAGCCAAGCGAATATGTTGATTGAGCGGCTTACAGAATCTTTAAAAGAAAAACATCGTACCGAGGGTGGTTTGACAGAAGAACTTTATAAAAAGAGAAAGGAATATAGAGGATATTGATCAGTCCTAGTCTGACCCGTCTTGGGCGGGAAAATTATATTATTACAAATTCATTATAAATTTCAAATTAAAAACTAACTGCTAATCATTAATGATTAATTATTTGAAAAATTTATTCAAAAAAGTATCTAAGGTTTTAAAGATTTTAATAATTCAAAGAATTAAAATTTTGAAATTTTTTATTACCAAAATTTCAGAAACTTTGAAAAAAGTCGAAGGTATTTTTAAAGTTAAAAATTCACCAAAAAAGAAAGGACTTTTATGGCTTATAGGTTTTGTTTTGCTCATAGGAATTATAAGTATTATAGGTCTTATAAGACAACAGAGCGCTCAAGCTGATTGGTTCGATGAGGGGTGGCATTATAGGAGCAAATTAACAATCAATAATGCGAGTTCGAGTGAAAATTTGACCAATTTTCCTATTTTGGTAACTTTGAATTCTTCAAGAGTTGATTATGCGAATACTCAAGATGCCGGGCAAGATTTAAGATTTACTGATCCGAATGGAGTGATTTTAAAATATGAAATTGAGAAATGGAACGAATCAGGCACAAGTTCTGTTTGGGTAAAAATTCCTCAAATTGATGCTGCTTCAACAATTGATTATGTCTATATGTATTACGGTAACCCTTCGGCAAGCTCAGGGCAAGTCCCTTCAGATGTCTGGGATTCGAATTACAAGATGGTTCAGCATTTGGAAGAAAGTTGTGCTTCGAGTAGCTGTATTTTGGATTCAACTACAAATGCTAACAACGGTACGCCGTATAGCACTACAACAATTACTAATTTAGCAACAAGTACTGGCATAATTGATGGGGCGGATAGTTTTGATGGAACGGATGATGTCATTACCATCGCTAATTCTACCGATTTTCATAGTCAGAATTTTACTCTTGAGATGTGGATTAAGAGTCCTGCAGAGAGTGTTTGGGATGCATTTTTTTTAGAAGGAGATATGTCAGATGGTAATTCGGTGGCTGAAGGGTTTTTTATAAGATTAACGAATTTAAACAAACTACAAGCATATGTAGCCGAGAGTGCCTCTGCTATGTCAGATGCTGCAAATGGCGATAATGCATTATCAGCAAACACATGGTATTATGTTGTTTTTGTTGCCAATAATGGGATAGGTACGATTTACCAAGACGCAATAGCGCAAGCCGACACCCTTTCTTTTACAGACATTACTTATGGTTCCGATGGGGTACGCATTGGCTCTGACTGGGCAAATAATAATGCCACTGCGTATTTTAAGGGCACAACTGATGAAGTTAGGTTTTCTAATTCTGCTCGTTCTATTGAATGGATTGAGGCGGAATATAAGACAATGACGGATACATACTTAACCTATGGATCAAAAGAATATTCGCCGGGAGTAAATCTTTTGTGGAGATTGGATGAGGGTTCGGGAACAACAGCTTTGGACGATTCGAATTACAGCAACAATGGGACAATTACGAATGGCACTTGGATTACAGGAAAATATGGCAAGGGGTTAACTTTTAATGGCACAAGCACAAAAATAGCCGCAACAGATGCAGCAAGTTTGGATATGGGGACGCAGGACTGGTCAATTGGAGCCTGGGTTAAAACCAGCGCTTCGGCAACTTCAACGATTTTGACAAAGGGCAAGGCATCAACTTCTTATTCAGATAATTGGTATAGCGCGAGCTGGGGTTTCCGGAAGAAACTTACTATTGATAATTCTTCTTCAAGCGAAGCATTTGCCAATTTTCCCGTTTTGATTTCTCTTAATTCTTCAAGGGTGGATTATAATAACACCCAAAACTCTGGCCAGGATATCCGTTTTACGAGTTCAAACGGAACAACACTTTTGGATTATGAGATTGAATCGTGGAATGAGTCAGGCACAAGCACTATTTGGGTGGAAGTTTCCTCGATTGCCACCTCCTCTGCTACGGGGTATATTTATATGTATTATGGCAACTCTTCTGTGTCAGACGCGGCTTCCTCAACCGCTGTCTGGGATTCAAATTTTAAAATGGTGCAGCATTTGGAAGAAAGTTGTGCTTCAAGTAGCTGTATTTTGGATTCAACCACAAATGCCAATAATGGTACGCCATATAGCACAACCACAATTACCAATTTAGCAACAAGTACTGGTGCTATTGGCGGGGCAATGAATTTTGATGGGACGGATGATTATATAACATGTGGTAGTGGAAGTAGCTTAGATAATCTTACCCAATATACCTACGAGGCATGGATTAGACCAAGCACGGTTTCATTGGACTATCAGAGCATTATAGCGAAATATGCTTTTTGGGCAGAGGGCGGTTTGTATATGTCAACCACCGCATTAAGAGGATATAGGGGGTATTCTGGTGATGCGGTAGGAAGCACTGCGTCAAGTAATTATATTTCAGCAAGTACATGGCAATATGTAACAATGACTTACAGTGAAGGCGGAGACAGAAAACAGCATTTATATGTTAATGGAAATGAAGTGAGTAGCTACTCTACACAACAAGCAAGTACTGGAACTATAACATCTGACGCTACATATGATTTAGTTCTCAGCGAGAATATTGCGGGTAGGCGATTCAATGGCGCTATGGATGAAGTTCGTATTTCCAACACAGCTCGTTCTGCTTCATGGATTGGAGCAAGTTATAAGTCTATAAATGATACATATCTGACTTATGGAAATGAGGAGCAACCGGGGTATAAATTAGAACTCTTGGGAAGCGGCGTAGCGCGGGCGACGATTGCTTCAGCGACTACGACTTATACAGTTTCTTCTTCAAATACGATTAATGATAATGCTTGGCATCATGTGGAGACGACTTTTGATAGGGATGGCAATATGACGATGTATGTTGATGGAAAGGATAGGGGGTCAACTGATATTTCAGGCATTTCTTCTGCTGACATTTCCACTTCTGCGAGTTTATATGCGGGCGTTGATTATACTGGCGCAGCGAATTATTTTTCGGGGTCTTTGGACGATATTCGAATTTACAATTATGCGCGCTCAGCAGCTCAAATCAGACAGGACTATAATGCAAATCTTTCAAGTGATTTGCCGATTCAGTTTGGAGCAAATACTGCCGGTAATTGGCTTTCTGGCTGGAAATATCGAAAATCCGTCACTCTTAGTCGTCCTTCCGGTGCGGTTACAAATTACCAGATGCAATTGACCGTTAATTATGGTACGGGTTCAGATTCCACTAGCACTGTCTATTGCGCTAATCATTGCCAAGCCGATTTTGACGATTTAAGATTTACTACTTCAAATGGAGCGACACTTTTGGATTATTGGATTGAATCATACACTACCTCCACCAGCGCTACTGTTTGGATAGAATTTGATTCTATAGGAACGAGCGCTACCACTTTTTATATGTATTATGGAAATAGTTCTGCTAGTTCGGCGAGTAATGGAGATAATACATTTACCTTTTTTGATGATTTTCCTGGCACGAGTCTAGATGGAACTAAATGGACGACTACTCTCGGTGACCCTATTGTTGCCAGTAGTTATGTTAAGCTTACTTGGGACCGAATAAATACTATTGGCACTTATGGAGTTAATAATAGTGTCAGGATGAAAGTAGATCCAGTGACAGAATCTTCTGAGAAGGAAAACGGTTGGGGTTGGACGGACACTAATATGTTCTCAACATATACTACAGGTAGGACATTATCACATGTAATATCTTATGAATCTCAAGCATGGACAAGAAATCTTAGCGAAGTTATATACGATATTCATCGCAATAATACAACAAGTATTATTTTCGTTGAGGCAGGAACGACCAAAAATACACACTCAACACAAATGCCAACTGGTAATTTGAGTGGTTATTTAGGGAACGATCAGGATACAGAATTATGGTGCGACTGGTTATTAATTCGACAATGGTATGCAACAGAACCTGCTTGGGGAAGTTGGGGAAGTGAAAAACAGGAAGATATAGTTCTTGGGCCAGTGGCGTATTGGCGATTGGATACCGGTGCCGGGACAAATAGCTACGATGACACTGTTAATAATAACGATTTAGCGATTTCTGGGGCTTCTTGGACAACATCTGGAAAATTTGGTAATGCCTTATCTTTCGATGGAATAAACGATCAGGCGACAACTTCAAATAGCGCAAGTTTAAATATTACAAGCGATTTATCAATTTCCGCTTGGGTGAAGGCGACTAATTTTGCGACAACAACTTCGCAGTGGTTGGTTTATAAAGATTCTGGGTCGGCGGGATATGCTTTTGGTTTTGCTTCAACGACCAATAAACTTGTTTTGCGTATTGACGGGGCGAATTACGAATCAAGCGCGACTTATTCTTTGGCCAGTAGCACGTGGCATCATTTAGGCGCGACGCTTTCAGGCACAAGCACTGTTTTTTATGTTGATGGACAGGTATTGGGAAGCACGGTCAATGCCGCCAATGCTCCGCCCGCTGATGCGTCAAGCACAATTTTGCGCATTGGTTCAAACAATACAACCTATTTTTCTGGCACGCTAGATGAAGTAAAAATCTATAACTATGCCCGAACAGCCGGCGAAATGCGAACGGATTATAACCAAGGAGTGGCAGTGTCACTAGGAAAAGTGAGTAGCGACAAATATGCGGGCTGGTACGATACTAATTGGAAATATCGCAAATCACACGCCATTGACGGCACAACTGCCGGCGCGCAAACAAACTATCAGATGCAATTAACAGTGCAGTACGGAGCAGGCACGGATGCTACAAGCACGGTTTATTGCAATAGTAAGTGTAATACTGATTTTAGTGATATTCGTTTTACTTCAAATAATGGCACGAGCTTACTTGATTATTGGATAGAAGCTTCAACTTCTTCCGTAAGCGCTTTGGTTTGGGTGGAGGTTGCGTCGATTCCGGCTTCGCCAGGTGGAACCACGATTTATATGTATTATGGGAATAGCGGAGCAACTTCGGCGAGTAATATTAGTAATACATTTATATTTGGAGATGATTTTCTGGGTTCATCAGTAGACACAGATAAATGGACCGTTACTGGAGCGCCGACTGTTGCGAGCGGCATTATGCAGTGTAAAACGGCGACCACAGAAACGAATTCGATTGTTAGTAAAACTACCTTTAGTACTAATCTTGCTATGCGAGCAAGATTCAAATCCAAACATTTTAATTCAATTAGCTATAATGAGGAACTATCATTTTTCGGCGGAGGAATGGTGTCAGCTTTTCCTTGTCACCCTACTCTTACCGGTAAATTTACTACATATAATTCCGATTATCAAACTACAAGCATATCGGGATGGTCAGCTGATACATATTTAATTAATGATCAAATGCGAAATGGAACTACAAGCGTAATTTTCAAAGTAGATGATGCCAATACAGTCACTCATTCTACACAAGTACCTATCACAAATGCAACAATTCGTTTTCAGGCGAAAAGTTTAGCTGATTCAGAAGTAGATGTTGATTGGGTATTAGTGCGACAATACCTCGGGACCGAGCCCACTTGGGGAAGTTGGGGGAGTGAGGAACAAGGAACAAATCCTACAGCAGTATGGCGATTGGATGAAGGACAAGGAGGGACAGTTTATGAAGATACGGCGAATAATAACGACGGGACAGTGTCGGCGAGCAGTACGATGAATAACTGGACAGCCGGAAAATATGGAAATGCGATTGATTTTGACGGGACAAATGATTATGCGACAGTGCCTGATTCTACCTCAACCAGTATTACGGGCGACTTAACAATTTCTGCATGGATTAGACCAGACGCGGTTTCAAAAGAACAGACGATTTTGGGAAAATGGGACGAGACGACTGCTTTAAATGATCGAAGTTATCGGTTGTGGATAGATGCTTCTAATAATCTCAATTTTTCTGTTTCTGCAACAGGGACAACGGTTGTAACCGAGACAGATACAAGCGTTACTTTTGCGGCTAGCACATGGTATCATGTTGAAAGCGTTTATGACGATGCAGGCACAATGAAATTGTATATAAATGGTGTTTTACGAGATACAAAATCATCGGGTGTGCCAGCTTCAATAGACAACAACATTTCAAATTTATATATTGGCGCTAAAGAAAATACTTCGGGTAGCATTGACACGAAGTTTGATGGCGTTATCGATGATGTGAGGATTTATAATTATGCGCGTTCAGCTTCACAAATACTCGTAGACTACAATGGTGGTTTTGCGGTAAGGTTGGGACAATAGCTTATCAATTTTTTATAAGTCATATAGGATCTATAAGCCCTATAAGATCTATAAGTTATATAAGATCTATAAGTTATATAAGATCTATAAGAAATATATGTCCTATAAGGAATTAAAATCTTATCAGCAAACAGTGATTATTTATGATTTTACGGTTGAGTTTTGCGATCTTTATATAGATAAAGCGTATAAGAACCTTACCTTCGGTAAGAACCTTGATTTTCGCTCCGCTCAAATTAAGACAAATAAGAATTATAGATCGCGAATGGCGGATCAGATGATTCAGGCGGCGCGGTCGGGAAAACAAAATATTGTTGAGGGAGCAGCTCAAAATGATAAAAAAGGAGAACTCAAATTGGCAAAAATCGCACGGGGATCTTTGGAAGAACTTTTGGAAGATTACGAGGATTTTTTGAGACAGAGGGGGTTTTCTGTATGGGGAAAAGACTCTGTGGAAGCACGAGAAGTGAGAGGATTGGTCTATGAGACTTATAGGTCATATAAAACATATAAGACCTATATGAATTCACCAGATTTAGCGGCGAATGCTGCGATTTGTCTGATAAACCAGACTAACTATCTCTTAAACCAACAAATAAGAAAACTTGAGGAAAAATCAGAGGAAAATTTTAAAAAGAGAGAAATTCAAAAACAGAAACAAGAAAAAAATGATTTTAAGGAGTGGTTGGAAAAAGAGGGGAAAATTTATACAAAAGAGGGGGTTATCGATAAAAAAGAAGCAAAAAGAAAAGGATTAGAATCTATTTTAGAAGAATAGGATCTATAAGAACCTTGCCTTCGGCAAGAACCTTGATTTTCGCTTCGCTCAAATTAAGTCATATAAGACCTATAGGACACATTGATTTTATTTATATTAAAAATTCAAAATTTAAAATTAACTAAATTACCATGAAAACATTTGGAGACATAGTTAGAAAAAGTGAAAAGTTAAAAGTTCAAAATGAAAAATTGGAAGAGAAGAAATCTTTTTTTGGAAAATTTAAGAGAGTTATGGAGCATGAGATGGGGGGAGGGAGTGAAGTCGTGAATCGTGAATCGTTAATCGTGAATCGAGTGCCAGGAGTGCGCCCTGAAGCAGAGCAAAGCACGCTTCAGGGTGCCCTGAAGTGTATTTATTCTACTTCAGGGCGCCACTGGTTGCTCATGGCACTGGTATTCCTATTGCCCTTGTGGTTCTTGCCCTGGGGAACAGATAAAGTTGGCTTAGCTAAGCAATTATTGATGACGGTTTTTATTGGTGTCGGTTTTTTGCTTTGGATTTACGAAAGCATAAGCAGTGGGAAAATTATTTACAGAAAAAGCAGAATTAATACAGGAATTCTTGTTTTATTATTAGCTTTTTTTCTGAGCACTATTTTTTCTTTGCACTCAGCGACAAGTATTTATGAGTCCTCAGCTAATTTTGGTAATTTGTGGAATTTTTGCCTTTTGGCACTTTTCTATTTTCTGGTGGTAAACGATAAAAGAAAACAGATCGTCACAGACGAACAAACAGATTCTCACAGATGGTCTTTGTGGCAGGCAGGCGCTGAAGAAACGCCAATTAGTACGGGGGAGATGGGGGAGAAAGAAACCGTTAATCGCGAATCGTTAATCGTGAATCGTTATTCAATCAAGTTGTTGGATGTTTTTTTGGCATCAACGGGGTTGGTTATTTTTTATGCACTCTTAAAGATATTAGGGATTAATATTTTGGGCGGATTTACGAAAAGTATTGGATTTAATACTCTTGGAACAATGAATTCGGTGGCAATACTGGCGGGATTAGGGATCGTGATGGCGTTAACCGTTAATCGTGAATCGTCAACCGTGAATCCTCCTTCGTCCTTCGATAAGCTCAGGACTACGGACAGACACAGTCGTAAATTATGGAAAGGATTATTTATAGCGATAGGAATACTGAGTTTCATTTTTATAGTTTTGGCTAATTTTGCGCCTGTTTGGTATGGATTAATTTTAGCCATGATTATTATGATTGTTTTTCAAACAAGAAAAGAAGGACAAATTCAAATGAAAGCATTTTTCTTGCCAATTGCCGTTCTGGCAGTATCAATAGTCTTTGCTCTGTGGGGAGCATTGGGAGTGCGTATTGGTCTTGAACAGCCACAAATAAATCTAAAAAACCTACCCGCAGAAGTGTATTTGTCCCATAAAACATCTTTGGACATTGCCAATAAGACACTAAATCAATCACAAAATTTAAAACAATCATTTTTTGGAGTCGGACTAGGGAATTTTAAAAAGAGCTGGCTTTTACATAAGCCAGTTGATTTGAATCAGACTGATTTTTGGCAAGCAAGCTTTATTCAGGGATTTTCTTCTTTCACTACTTTGATGACCGAAACGGGATATTTTGGAATTTTGGCTATGATAATTTTAGTGGGAACGATAATAGCACGGGGAAAGATCGTGAACCGTGAACCGTTAATCGTTAACCGGACAGAAGTACGTGAGACTGAAAGAGGAAATATCATTCACGATTCACGATTAACGATTAACGCCCTTGTATTTCTAATAGCGATGTGGTTTTTGTATTCATTTAATCTTTCTCTTTATTTTGCTCTTTTCCTTCTATTGGCCTTATGGGCGAGGAGGGATATGGGAGCGAAAGATCGTGAATCGTTAATCGTGAATCGTGAATCGTCAGAGAAAATCTGCGTAATTAACTTTACTCAATCAGCAAAGAAAGCGCTGATTTTCAGCTTAAGCTTGGTTTTTCTTGCCATAACTATTGTTTTTGCTATGTATTTTGAGGTTAGGCATTATGTTTCTTCTGCAAATACTGCTGTGGGAGGAAGGCAAGAAACCATTGACATTAATGGGCTAAGCCAAGAAGATGCCATAAAAAAAGTCAGAGGTGAATTAGACGCAAAAATTAATTTATTGGTGAATGCGTACAATCTGGATAAAAATAACGATGTGGCGCTCAGAAATATTTCCCAATATTACATTAATAAAATTAATCTTACTATCCAGGAGAACAAGAATTTAGACATATCTTCCCTTGTCCAAAGCGCAATTTTAGCAGCAAAAAAAGCGACAGAAATCAACAATACAGAATACCTGAACTATATTAACCTAGCTCAGGTGTATGAAACCTTTATCGCGCTCTCAGGAGATGCTTATGGTTTTGCCATCGATTCTTACGGTAAAGCGCTAGAGCTTAGTCCCAATGATCCGTCTATTTTACTTGGCATGGCTAGGAGTCAATTTTCTGAAGCAATCAAGACGGCCAATTCACTAAGCACGATCAAGGACACAAAACAAAAAGATGAGTTAGTAAAAAAACAAGACCAATTATTAAGCGATGCAATTCAGAATTTGAATAAAGCCATTGTTTTGAAAATAAACTATACCCCAGCTCACCAACTTTTAGCACAAATCTATGATGCCCAAGGAAAGATTGACGAGGCCATTACCAGCACAACGAATCTTGTTATCTTAAATCAGCAAGATGCTGGCATGTGGTTTCAGCTAGGGCTTCTTTATTATAAAAAAGGCGATATAGATAAGGCCGAAACAGCATTTGGACAAGCAGTGGTTCTCAAAGATGACTATTCAAATGCAAGATATTTCTTGGGATTAGTTTATTCAAAGAAAAACAAAAAAACTGAAGCAATTGATCAATTTGAAAAAGTAGCTAAACTAAATCCAAACAATCAAGAAGTCAAGACGATTTTAGAAAATCTTAAGGCGGGTAGGGATGCATTGGCAAGTGTTGTGCCGCCAAATGTGGCCCCGGAAAAGAGAACGGAAACACCGGTTAAACAATAATTTCTAATTAACCTAATTACTCTAATCAATTTCTAATGACCAATAACAGAATGCCAAAGAAGATATATGATCTTGAGGAACGCACTGCTAAGCTCGGTGAAGATATTATTCAATTTGCTAAGAAAATTCCGCAGAACTCTATTAATAATCCACTAGTAAATCAGTTGATTAGATCGGGAACAAGTATTGGCGCTAACTATTGTGAAGCAGATGACGCTGAGTCGGGAAAAGATTTTAGACACAAGATAGGGATTTGTAAAAAAGAGGCGAGAGAAACGAAGCATTGGTTAAGAATGATTGCAATGGCTTGTCCAGAGCTTGGGAAAGAAACAGTCGATCTTTGGCAAGAGGCAAAAGAGCTCAATCTGATTTTCAATGCGATTATTAGATCGAAGAAACAAAAGTAAATTCCTAATTATTCTAATTGCTCTAATTATTCTAATCAAATCCCAATAACTGATATCTAAAAGATTCATTTGGTCATTGGACATTTTGACATTAGGCATTGATTAGGTCAATTAGGAATTAGGATTTAGAAATTTGTGTGAAAGGCTTGCTTAAATGCAAGTTTTTTCATATATTAAGTATATGATCAAAATTAGAAGCAATGTGCCATTGGCACAATACACATACTATAAAATTGGTGGGAAGGCTAGATATTTCTGTGAAATATCTACACAGATAAACACAGATACACAAGCAGATCAACACAGATATTATCAAGATTTGATTGACGCATTGAATTGGGCGGAAGAAAAAGGGCTGCCAGTTTTTGTTTTGGGAGGAGGAACCAACATTTTAGTGTCAGATAAGGGATTTGAGGGACTAGTAATAAAAATGAAAAGTGAAAAGTTGAAAGTTAAAAGTCAAAGTTCAAAATTTAAAATTGATAATAACAAAATAACAATAAGTGCAGGAACAAAACTAGCAGATATTGTTAGCGTGTCTTTGAAACATGGCTTATCTGGTTTAGAATGGGCAGCAGGGATACCAGGAACAGTCGGAGGAGCAGTTAGGGGAAATGCGGGGGCGTTTGAGGGCGAGATGAGTAGCGTTATTGAGTCAATTGTTGCCGTGTGTCATTCTGAGGCGAAGCCGAAGAATCTGATTAATAACGAGATCCTTCCCCTGCACCGTACGGTACAGGGTCAGGACGACGAGAAAACAAAAAGTTTGCGAGTTGCGAGTCACGGGTTGCGAGTCAAAAAATTAATAAATAAACAGTGCAAATTTGGATACAGAACGAGCATTATAAAGGAGCAGGGAGGAATCGTTTTAAGTGCAGTTTTTGCACTTAAAAAATTGAAAATTAAAAGTGAAAAATTAAAAATAATTGAAGAGGCAAAAAATCATATCAAATATAGAAAAGAGCGTCATCCGCTTGAATATCCAAGTTGTGGATCAACTTTCAAAAATGTGAATATAGGGGATATAGGAGATATAGGACTTATAGGACATATAGGAGAGATAATTCCGGCGGGATTGTTGATTGCGAAAGCCGGTCTTTCGGGAAAAAGAATGGGCGATGCGCAGATTTCTGAAAAACATTCTAATTTTATTGTAAATTTGGGTAAGGCAAAAGCTAGCGATGTCTATGAATTGATCCAACTTTGCCAAAAAGAGGTATACGAGAAGTTTGGAGTGAAATTAGAGAGAGAAGTTGAACTGGTCGGCTTTGCCGACCAGCGCTGAAAAACGCTGACCCGCCTTCGCTCTCCGAGCTACGGCGGGCAAGTACTAACACTGATTCACGCTGATAATAAATTCTATGATAAAGCAAAAAGGAAATAATAAGAAAGTTTTAATTATGGTGCCGGCGCAAGCTGTTTTTAAAAAAGAAAGAACCGGCGTAGAAGAATATCTTTTTAAACTTCTTGATGCATGGTCAGTTTTAGAACTGAAAGATATTCAATTCAGGATTTATTTAAAATACGAAGTTAAAAATTTACCTCTTTTTTTAAAGAAAGATTTTTTTGAGATAAAAGTTATTCGCTTGCCATGGCTTTGGACAGTTGGGCGATTGAGCTTGGAGATGATAAAAATTATTTTTCAGCGTAAGTTCAGCGCTTCTTTTCGGCGTAATTTCAGCGAGGCGGTGCTCTTCGCACCGACTAATGTAATGCCGCTAATTCATCCAAAGCATACCATAGTTACGATACATGGTCTTGAGTATGAATATTTTCCGAAATACTATTCTTGGTTTTCAAGGAAGTATCTGCGGTGGTCAACGCGTTATGCGACGAAACATGCTGTCAAAATTATTACTGTCAGTGAGAATACGAAGCGAGATTTGATAAAACTATATAAATGTCCGAGCGAGAAGATTGAAGTGATCTGGCATGGGATAGAGAAAAAAATTTCTAATTCTCAATTTTTAATTTCTAATCAATTTCCAATTTCCAATTTCCAATTTTTGAATTCAAAATATTTTTTATATCTTGGCAGGATTGAGCTAAAAAAGAACGTAGTTGGCATAATCAAGGCATTCGAGGAATTTAAAATTAAAAATTCCCCGCCTGCGCCGAGGCTTCGGCGGGCAAGAAAATTCCAAATTCCAAATTCCAAATTCAAAATTCAGGAATATAAGTTGGTTTTGGCAGGAGGAAGAGGATATGGCTATGAAAGTATAAAGTTAAAAGTTCAAAGTTCAAAATTTAAGGAAGATATTATTTTTACAGGACATATAGGGGGACAGAATAAATGGAAATTATTAAAAAATGCTGAAGCCTTGGTTTTTCCATCATTTTATGAAGGATTTGGATTGCCGATATTGGAAGCACAATCAGTTGGTGTGCCGGTGATAACAAGTAAGGGATCGAGCATGGAAGAAATTACAACACTAAATCGCGAATCGTTAATCGTGAATCGTGAATCGCAGAAAATGCGAAGTGCGTTGTTGGTGGATCCGAATAAGCCAGAAGAGATTGCGGATGCGATGAGTAACATAATTAATAATCAACAATTAAGAAAAGAATTGATTCGACTGGGATATGAAAATGTGAAGAGATTTAGTTGGGAAAAGACAGCGCGAAAAACACTACAAATATTTACAGATTATCACAGATAAATAGACAGATACCCACAGATGTTGCCCTTAATCTGCGTACATCTGTTTGTATATCTGTGTAAATCTGTATTTCCATGAAAGTGGCTTTAGCTCATGATTTTTTAATAAAGTGGGGAGGAGCAGAGAAAGTTCTTTTTGATTTACACAAAATTTTTCCTAAAGCACCAATATATACGTTATTTTATAATAAAAAGTTTACTGATGAATATTTTCAGGGGGTGGAGATTAAAAGTTCTTATTTACAGAAGCGCTATCATCTACTAACCCTTCGACAGAGCTCAGGGCAAGGGGGGGTAGGAGGGATACGGGGGATAAAGGGGAGAGGCAAAATGGACGGAATGCACCGCTGGCTTTTGCCGTGGATGCCATTAGCAACGGAGTCAATGGATTTTTCTGATTATGATTTGGTAGTTTCTTCAAGCTCAGCTTTTTTAAAAGGAATTATTGTTCCAACAAAAACTAAACATATTTGTTATGTACATACGCCGACTCGCTGGGCTTGGCAAGACCGCCCTTTGGCGGTCTTACTGAAAAACGCTGATATCAACGTCGAACAGACGCTGAGCGTAAATCAGCGCGGGTATCAGCGTAGATCAGCGATTAAAAAGATTTTAATGGCGGTTAGCGGAATATCATTTATGAATCTTATTAAAAGACTCTATGTCCATCTATATCGTTTATGGGATTTTGACGCAGCGCAGAGGCCGGATATGCTCATGGCAAATTCAAAGTACACGGCGCGGAGAATAGAGAAATATTATAAGAGAAAAGCGGAAGTAGTGTATCCGGGGGTAGAAATTTTCAATAAATTTCCAATTTCTAATGACCAATGTCATTCTGAGGTTGTTTCAAGCGACCGAAGAATCCCAGCATATAACACAAATCACGAGATCCTTCCCTCGGCAGGCCGAGGTCAGGATGACAAAACCAAAAAATTATATCAAATGCCATTTGAAAAATATTTCGTTGTTGTTAGTCGGTTAAGCGCTTATAAAAAGATTGATCTAATCATAGAGGCATTCAAGGATTTGCCCTTTAATTTAGTGGTTGTTGGCGATGGAAAAGAAATTAAAAATTTAAAGTTTAAGGTGAAAAGTTTAGGATTAGAAGATAGGGTATTTTTTACCGGGTTTATAAAAGACAAGGCGATAATAGCTAAATTAATTAAAAATAGCATAGCTTTAATTCATTTGACCGAAGAAGACTTCGGAATCTCTATGGCAGAGGCGCTAGCTTTGGGGACACCAGTCATTGGGCTTGAAAAGGGGGGGGCGAAAGAAATCATAAAAAAAAGACATAACGGCGAATTGATAGGCGGAAAAAATAACAAGGAAATTATAGGCAACCTGAAAAATGCAGTAAAAAAGCTGGCATTAAACGAAAAAAAGTATATTATTAACATAGGAAAAGAAGATAATGGGATATTTTCAGGAGAAAAATTTACTAAAGCCATTGTCAATCTTGCAAAAACAACGATTAATACTTAATTAAATCCTGAAACTCTTTTTTTGTTTTATGGAAAAACTATATGATTTTATAAAGAAAAGCATTGACCAGGAAAGACTTTCCCATAGTTATCTTTTTATTTCGCGAAATACTTTATTAATAAATAATTCACTAGATAAGATTAGTGCCCTCATGATGGGCATCGAGAGTGAGGAATTTCTAAATAGGGCAATGTTTTCAGAGAGAATAATTGTGGGCGATGTGATTGACCAAGTGATTGAACGGAAGGAAATAAAGAAAATTTTAGATTTTTCTAGCCTGAAGCCAATTTTTAGCAAGCGCAGATTGATTGTGATTAAAAATGTTCACTTATTAACCTTGCCAGCAGCCAATAATTTGCTTAAAATTATTGAAGAGCCGCCGTCTCATGTTGTCTTTTTTCTAATCACACATCGTCCAGATCTTTTAATTAAAACAATTATTTCTCGTTGTACAATTATTAAGGATCAAGAACATTTAATTAATAATAAATTATTGCACAACAATGAAACATTTCGCAGTCTTCATAGGGCGAGTCTTAATAAAAGATTCCTATTGGCAGAACAACTAGGCAAAGAGGACGAGAATAAAATAAAAATTTTTTTAAACGAGTGGCTTTCGCATCTTATCAATGGCTTAATGAATGGAACAAGAAACACTAAACAAGATCATGATATAAAATTAATAGAAGAAATTAGAAAGGCAAAAAGAAGAATAGAAACCACTTATATTAATCCACGCTTGATGCTTGAGCGATTATTTATTAAAATTGATAGTTCTAGTAATTAATTTGTATTACTATACTCATGGAGAAACATTTTGATATTTTGACTCAAGAATTCAGAAAAACGATAGAACACCTTAAGGGTGAATTAGCTAAGGTGCATACGGGTAGAGCAAGCGCAGGCCTAATAGAAGATCTTGGCGTTGATTATTATGGCGCCCACATGCCCCTTAAATCTCTAGCGTCAATTACTGTTACAGCCCCAAAAGAAATAAAAGTAGAAGTGTGGGATCAAAATGCCATTAAATCGGTTTCCGATACTCTCACAAAGGCCTCTTTAGGTTCTTTGCCTCAAATAGAGGGCCGAGTTATTAGAATCAATTTGCCGGCAATGACTGGAGAAACCAGAGAAAAGATGATTAAGGCTGTTCATGATCTGATGGAAAAATCGAAAGTTTCACTAAGACAAGGCAGAGAAAAAACATGGGACGATATTCAAAAGCTAGAAAGAAATGGAGAAATTAGAGAAGATGATAAATTTCGATTCAGAGACAGGATTCAGGAATTGATAGATGATTATAGTAAAAAAATAGAGGAAATTGGAAAGGGAAAAGAAGAAGAGTTGAGAACATAAAATAGAATTTCTAATTTCTAATGACTAATTATTCTAATCAAACCCCAATGCCTAATGTTTAAAAATTTATCTGGTTGTTGGACATTTTGGTATTAGACATTGGGTATTATTTAGTAATTATCCTGTAAAACTTGACGAGCCATAAGCGAGCCATAAGTTTTGCGAGATCCCGTAAATTCTCATGTTTATCTAACTAATTATGAAAGTTCACGGGATTCTCTAAATTCTAACCTCATAATAAATATTCGGTAAGAATTTTACGGGAGAAATTAGATATTAGAAATTTTAAACTTATATGGTTATTATTTTAGTTATTGTTTTATTAAGTCTATTGATCTTAGTCCATGAAATGGGTCATTTTTTTAGCGCAAAAAAAATTGGAATTAGAGTAGATGAATTTGGAATTGGCTATCCACCGCGGATTATAGGATTTTGGTGGGATAAGAAGGAAAAGAAAATAAAAATTATTTTTGGGCTTAAAAGATTATTTTTATCGCTGAAAAACGCAGATAAGAACCTGCCTTGCCGGCAGGCAGGCGCCGAACTATGCCAAAATATCAGTGTAGATCAGCGACGGCATAAGCGTAAATCGGCGTTTAGTACGATCTATTCTTTAAACCTTATTCCCTTTGGAGGATTTGTAAAAATTTTTGGAGAAAATAGGGATGCTGATAAAAAGACAAAAATTAATAAAAAATCTTTTGAAGCTCAAAGCGCAATAAAAAGATCATTAGTGGTATTAAGCGGCGTATTTGCCAATCTTTTGTTTGCCATCTTATTGCTGAGCATTATGTTTTCTATCGGGGCTCCAGTAGTAATGGACGAAGGTCAAAAAGTTATAGCCAAAAATGAGGGCGTTGTTATCTCTGAAGTATTAAAGGGATCTCCGGCTGAGATGGTTGGTCTTCAAATGGGTGATAAGATATCAAAAATAAAGACTAAAGATGGAATTATGGAAATAAAAGAGGTTGAGCAAGTACAGAAAATCATTGATAATCATAAAGGAGAGACAGTCTCAATAACGATTATCAGAAACAATGACTTATTAGATATTGAGATAACTCCTCGCGTTAAATATCCCGAAGGAGAGGGGCCAACTGGAGTGACTTTATTCAAGACGGGCATTGTTAGTTATCCTTGGTACGAAGCCATTTGGAAGAGCATTGTTTATTCATTTAAATTGCTAGGAATGATGGCGGTTGGTTTTTTTACGATTATTAAAGATATTATTACAGAAGGCAAGGTCATGACACAGGTTGTTGGTCCTGTTGGTATTTTCAAACTCACTAGCCAAGCAGCTCATCTTGGCATAGTTTATTTGTTGCATTTCGGGGCTATTATTTCTCTTAACCTTATGATTCTCAATGCGTTTCCCTTTCCTGCTTTGGATGGTGGAAAATTTCTTTTTATTATTATCGAGAAAATTAAAGGTTCTCCAATGAATGCTAAGGTTGAAAGAATTGCCAATTCGATAGGTTTTTCACTATTAATTCTGTTAATGATAGTGATCACGGCGAAGGATATCGCAAAACTTTTTTAATGTTTTTGTTTATTTTTAACTATGCTACAATCAAAACTTTTCTACAAGACAACAAAAGACTCTAATAAAACAGAAGATAGCTACGGAACTAAGTTGTTGCTGCAGGGTGATTATATTGAACGTTTGGCTTCGGGAATTTACAGTTTTTTGCCACTTGGTTGGCGCGTTATAAAGAAAATAACAGAAATTATCAGAAAAGAAATGGAGGCAATAGATGCGCAAGAAGTTCTTTTGCCAACATTGCAACCAAAAAGCATCTGGGAAGAATCTGGCAGGTGGAATACAATGGAGCCACCATTGTTTAAACTAAAAGATCAACATGATAAAGAATTTGCATTAGGGCCAACTCACGAAGAGGTTATTACGGGACTTGCAAAAGGCCGTATCCATTCTTATAGAGATCTTCCTGTTGCCCTCTTTCAGATTCAAACAAAATTTCGTAATGAAGTTAGGTCAACCGGAGGACTTCTCAGAACAAGAGAATTCAGCATGAAAGATCTTTATAGTTTTCATTCAGAAGAAAAAGACTTAAAAGTTTATTATAAAAAAGTTGCAAATGCTTATAAAAATATTTTCAAAGCGCTTGATCTAAATGTGCTAATGATTGATGCAGTGTCTGGAAGTATTGGCGGAGAAACGTCTCATGAGTTTATGGTTCCATCGACCCTGGGAGAAGATAGGGTCTATTATTGCGAGAAATGCGAAATTGGTTTTAGCGAGGAATATTTGAAAGCAAAAAAACAGACAGGCGAGTCGTTGGAATGTGAAAAATGCCACGGTGTTTTAGAAATAAAATCGTGCATAGAGTGTGGTCATATTTTTAATCTAGGAAATAAATATTCAACAAGTATGGGTCTAGAATTTCTCGATAATTCAGGCAAAAAAAACTTTGTTTTAATGGGATGCTATGGCATTGGAATAGGTCGGCTTTTATCTACGGTAGTGGAGGTTCATGGCAATGAACGTGGTATTGTCTGGCCGAAATCTATTGCGCCGTTTCAAATTCATATAATTAATCTAAATCTTAAGGATGATGAGTCAAAGAAAAAAATAGAACAGCTCTATCAAGACATCAAGAATGTAGAGATAAACACTCTTTATGATGAAAGACAAGAAATAAGCGCAGGAGAAAAACTTATTGAAGCGGATTTAATAGGCTCGCCAATTAAAATTATTTGTAGCGAAAAAACAATTAAAGAAGGAAAAGTAGAAGTTAGAGAAAGGGGTAAAAATGACATACGATTGGTTAATTTAGGAGAAGTAACAGGGGAGATTAGTAAATATTTATGATATGAATGGATATTCGTTGATATTATTTGATGCTGATTGATTACTTATATTTATTTTTATGTAAAGTATGATTATTGTAGATGGTAATACAATAGCCGATGAAATTGCGCAAGATATAAAAAGGCAGAATATTCATCGCTCGTTAAAATTGGCTGTAATCCAAGTCGGCGATGATAAAATAAGCTCTCTTTTTATTAATAAAAAGAGAAAAGTTGCTCAGGACTTAGGAATTGATTTCGAACTTTTTTGTTTTGATAAAGACATCTCTAATAGAAATTTGCGCCGTTCTATTCAGGAAATTGCCAAAAACAGTCGTTACCATGGGATTCTTGTCCAACTTCCTTTGCCTAAGCATTTAAATACACAATATATTCTTGACGCAGTTCCTCAGGAGAAAGATGTCGATGTTTTGTCTTCTAGATTGTTGGGAAAATTCTACACAGGGAAAAGTTCTATTTATCCTCCTGTTGTTAGCGCCATATTGAATATTCTTGATCAATATGATATAAAGATTGCAGCCAAAATAGTAGTTATAGTTGGCGGGGGAAGATTAGTGGGAAAACCCCTAGCAATAGCATTAATGAAAGAAAAAGCAACAGTTATTAGTCTTAATTCTTCGACAAAATCTATTAAGGATTTTATTGCGCTAGGAGATATTGTGATATCTGCCGCTGGAAAACCGAACATAATCACTAGCGATATATTAAAAAAGGGAGCAGTTGTTATAGACGCTGGACTCAGCGTAGAGAAATCGTCATCAGGGAAACATCTTTTTAAAGGAGACGTGGCTTCTGGTAAAGATCTTAATAAAAAGATTAGCTTATTTGTACCTGCCGTGGGTGGAATCGGTCCCATTACCGTTGTTATGGTAATGAAAAATTTGTTTAAATTAGCTAATAGCTAGTTTTTTAATGTATGCAATATTATGATTAAATATTTTACACAAGAAGGACATCGCAAACTTAAAGAGGAATTGAAAATATATCTTGAAAGAAGATCTCAAATTGCCAGAAGAATTGAGGAGGCAAAAGCGCTTGGTGATCTTTCAGAAAATGCAGACTATATAAAATCGAAAGAAGAACAAGCTTTTAATGAAGGAAAAATTAGAGAAATTGAAAACATGTTAACATCAGCAGAGTTGATAAAAGAAAATGGTAACAATTGTTTGATTGGCATGAATTCTTCGGTGAAATTTAAAGATAAAGAAGGCAAGACTTATGAATATAAAATTGTTGGCTCTGGTGAGTCGGATCCGTTATCAGGACGAATCTCTTATGAGACGCCGCTAGGAAAACAATTTCTTGGCAAAAAAGTTGGAGAGGCAATTGAAGTGAATACTCCTTCTGGGAAAAAGGTTTATAAAATTATTGAGATTAATTAAAAAATTAAAGAATTAATTAAACCATGCCTATTAACGAAATACGAAAAATTCGCATAAATAAGCTGGATATTTTAAAAAAGAATAACATTGATCCATATCCCATAAAGAGCGAAAGAGAGTATGTCTTGGACCAGGTTATTAAAGAATCAGAAAATTTTCTTAAAAATAAGCAAAGTGTTATTGTTGCAGGAAGAATCGTGAGTATTAGGGGTCACGGAGGATCAAGCTTCTTGAACATAGAAGACGAATCAAATAAACTTCAACTGTTTTTCAGAAAAGATGTTTTAGGGGAAAAAGAATTTGACTTGTTTCAAGAAACTCTTGATATCGGTGATTTTATAGAAACAGAAGGGCATCTTTTTCTAACGAAAACAGGAGAAATCACTCTTGAAGCGAAAAAATGGAGAATTTTGTCAAAAAGCATAAGGCCACTGCCAGATAAATGGCACGGGTTAAAAAATGAAGAACTAAAGCTAAGAAAACGCTATTTGGAACTAATAGAAAATAGAGAATTTAAAAAAAGAATTGAATTTCGTTCTAAATTGATCGGTCTTTTGCGTGATTTTATGAGAAACGAGGGTTTTATGGAAGTTGAAACGCCGATTTTGCAAAATCAGGCCGGAGGAGCCTTGGCGAAACCATTTGAGACCAAATTAAATGCTCTTAATATAGGTCTTTACCTAAGAATTGCGCCGGAACTGCACTTGAAGCGTTTAATTATCGGGGGATTTGAAAAAATCTTTGAGCTAGGTAAAAGTTTCCGCAACGAAGGAATGGACCATTCTCATAATCCAGAATTTACCAGTATGGAATTTTACTGGGCTTATCATGATCATGAACAAATCATGGAATTTACCGAAAAGATGTTTAGAAAAATTCTTAACGATCTTCCCGAATGCAATAAGTTAAATTTTAGCCACTTTTTTGAGAAAAGCCTACCTAGATTAGAGTATAAAAAAATTATTAAGGATTTTACTGGCATTAATAGTGATTCGGTCACGAAAACAGAGACAGAGGATTATTTAAGAAACAAGGGATTTAAAGATATTAAAGAGGGAGACAAATGGACAACAATAGACGAAGTTTACAAAAAAGTATGTCTTCCGCAGATTGATTATCCATTTTTTCTCATTAATCATCCGCTAGATCTCTCTCCATTAGCCAAGGAAAACAGTAATGATAAAGCAGGGAATACAGCAGCTCGTTTTCAATTAATCATTAACAGAATGGAAATAGTCAACGCTTATGCAGAGCTTAATGATCCACTCGATCAAAAAGATCGTTTTACTGCCCAACAAGAAAGAATTAAAGAAGGAGAACATGAGGCGCATCCTTGCGACAACGATTTTGTTGAGGCCTTAGAATATGGCATGCCGCCGACAGCGGGATGGGGGATGGGCATAGATAGATTAATGATGCTTCTTACGAGAGTTGACAGCATAAAAGAAGTTATAACTTTTCCCCTAATTAGGCCAAAAGTGGTTAAAAAAAATCAAAAACATGCTTGATATAAACTTTATAAGAGAAAATAAAAAAATAGTGGCTGATAATTTAAAAAAAAGAAAGACCAACATTGATCTTGAAAAGTTTTTGCTTCTTGATAATGATCGCAGAGAACTTATCCGAGAAATAGAAGAATTGAGAAAACAAAAAAATGAAATTTCTAGCAAAGGACCTAACACTGTTGATGTAAATAAAGCAAAAGAAATAAAGCAAAAATTGAATAATCTTGAACCCAAGTTAAAGGATATTGAGCAAGAATTACAAAAACAACTTCTTTTATTTCCCAATATTTCTGACCCAGAGGTGCCAGAAGGAGAGAGTGAAGCTGACAATAAAGTAATTCGGGAGTGGGGAAGTCCCAGAAAATTCGATTTTCCGATCAAGGATCACGCAGAAATAGGAAAAAAATTAGACATTATTGACATTGAAAGAGGGGTAAAAATTTCTGGATCTGGGTTTTATTATCTTAAAAATGAAGGAGCATTACTAGAAATGGCTCTGATTAATTTTGCGATTAACAAACTTAGAAATAAAGGATTTACTTTTTTAATTACTCCAGACTTGGTCAAAGAAAGATCAATGATAGGCACCGGCTTTTTCCCCACAGAAGAAAACGAGATATATAAAATGGACAAGGATGATTTATATTTAGTTGGAACATCCGAAGTCGCTCTAGTGTCATATCATAGCGATGAAATTTTAGAAGATGAAAAATTACCACTATTCTATACTGGTTTTTCTTCATGCTTTAGACGGGAAGCAGGCTCTTATGGAAAAGACTCAAAAGGGTTGTTTCGTGTTCATCAATTTAATAAAGTTGAAATGGTGGTTTTATCGAAACCAGAACAATCAGAAGAAATTCATCAAAAATTAGTTAAAATAAGTGAAGAAATTCTTCAAGAACTAAAATTGCCCTATCAAGTAGTAATTAATTGCTTGGGTGATTTGGGGGTGCCAAATAAGAAAAGGTACGACATTAATACATGGATGCCATCATGGAATAACTATCGAGAAACCCATTCCGCTTCAAATGATGGTGATTTTCAGTCAAGGCGTTTAAATATCCGCTATCGCAATAACAAAGGAGAGGTTAATTTTTGCCATACATTAAACAATACAGCCGTGGCAAGTCCAAGACTCTTAGTGGCGCTAATAGAAAATTACCAAAATCAGGATGGGTCGGTTACGGTTCCAGAAATACTTCATCCATATGTAAGCTTTAAGGAAATCAGGATTACTAATTATGCCGAAGAAGAAATCAAAAAAATCCCAAGAAAAAAATAACATCGGTGTTTATAGTCTAAAAAAAGACAAAAACAGGCCTTGTCGGGATAGTCGTTATTTATTTTCGATTATTATATTGATAATTTTAACTGGGTTTTTGTCGTCTTTGGAAACCAGCATAATATCGGAAAAACTATCTGAATGGTCTGCAATTAAATCATTAGCAAATATCTCTGAAATGGCGGGAATTATGAATTCCACCAATGATCGCATTGATGGAGTGGTGTTGCGCGAGAAGAATTTTATTGGTCAGCAAAATTATCGAGAAAAAAATTGGGAGATTGGTGATTATGTCTCAGATTCTTCTTCTGTACTTGTCTATGATCTATCAAGCAATCAGGTTTTACTTGAGAAGAACTCAACTCAGAAATTACCAATAGCCAGCATAACAAAGTTAATGAGCATATTGGTTATTGAGGAAGACAAAAAAGACAAAAACAAAGATCAATGGTTAGAATTCATAGACACAGATATTAATATCGAAGGGAAAAAGAATATGTTCTTGGTCGGTGAGGAATTTAAACTTGATGATCTTGAATCAGCTGCGCTAATTTCTTCTAGCAATGAAGCCATTTCTCTTCTTTCAAGATCTCTAGAAAATGAAACAAATAATGATTTTGCCAGCGCGATGAATGAAAAAGCTAAGCAAATAGGCCTCAAGAATACTAATTTTTCCAATCCGGTTGGTTTTGATGGTGACAATCTATCAACAGCTTATGATGTGTTTATGCTTGCCAAATACATTCTTGAACACTATCCGCAATTGTTAAATATTTCCAGATTATCAGAAAAGACCATATCTTCACGGACAGGAAGAAGCATTGTCCTTAAAAATACCAATTTCATTCTACTCCAAGAATTTCCTGATATTTTTGGAAGTAAAACAGGCAATACAGGTATGGCTCAGGGTTGTATGATTTTGGGGAATAAAATCAAAAAGGACAGTTTAATTTTTATTTTATTGGGCTCAAAAAACAGAACACAGGAAATGCGGAGTTTAATTAAGTGGACAGAAGCTGCCTATGTTTTCTAGAACAATACAATGGATTCATTAACTTTTGATGTTGTAAGATTAATCATTACTGTAGTCTCAAGCTTTCTTTTGGCTTTGTTTTTTACGCCGCTTCTTACTAAACTGCTAGAGCGTTATGGTCTCGTTAAGTATGTTGAAAGAGAGAATGTTCCAGTATTCACAAAACTTCATAAGAAAAAAGAAGGAACACCGACTATGGGAGGAATTCTTGTCTGGGGAACGGTTTTATTGACTATTATTTTATTTGAAATCATTGGGAGGTTGGGAAAAGGAACTTATCTAGAAAATTTGAGCTTTCTTTCGCGACAGGAAACATTTCTTCCCCTTGGAGCCATGCTGGTTGCTGCGTTACTTGGTTTAGTTGATGATATTTTTGGTATTCTTAGAATAGGTGTTAGAAAATCAGGACTAAGGGTTAGGGAGAAAATAATATTATATACTATTGTGGCTGGGTTTTGCGCATGGTGGTTTTATTTCAAATTAGACTGGGACTTAATCAAGATACCATTCGTGGGGAGTTTTTATATTGGATTGTGGTATATTCCAGTTTTTGTTTTTATCATTGTAGCAACAGCTTTTTCAACGAATGAAACAGACGGTCTGGATGGCTTAGCGGGCGGTGTTTTAATAGTTGCCTTTACGGCGTTGGGAATTATTGCCTTCACTCAAAATAAGATAGATTTAGCTGCCTTTTGCGGAGCTATCACTGGATCTTTATTAGCTTTTCTTTGGTACAACATCTATCCTGCAAAATTCTTCTTAGGAGACACAGGATCTATGGGATTAGGGGTAACGCTGGGCATTATAGCGATGCTTACTAATACGGCTCTTTTATTGCCGTTTATTGGGTTTGTTCTCGTATTTGAATCAATTTCCGTTATATTACAAACAGGAAGCAAGAAAATTTTTGGACGGAAAATTTTTATTTCTACTCCCATTCATCACCATTTTGAAGCCCGTGGATGGCATGAATCGAAAGTAACAATGAGATTTTGGATTATTGCGGGAGTTACAGCCTCAATCGGACTCATAATTTATTTGTTGACTTGAAACAAATAGATTACGCATCTTTAATTTATTTGTTGACTTGAAACAAATAGATTACGCATCTTTAATTTATTTGTTGACCTAAAAGCAAATAAATTCAGTATTCATAATTTATTTACTAACTTGAAAAAATAGATAACAATTATGTTTGGTATTTTTGATTCCGGAGTAGGTGGATTAAGCGTCTATCGTCTGTTGGAAGAAGCATTTCCCAAAGCAGGCTTTATTTATTTGGGAGACACAGCGCACTTTCCGTATGGAGAAAAAAGCGAAGATGCTATTAAAAATTTCTCTCTTAAAAATGCTGATTTTTTAATTTCGCGCGGAGCAAATATTATAATTATAGCGTGTCATACAGCATCAGCATTAGCATCAAAAACACTTGAAAGACAATTCAATAAAAAAGGAATAAAAATATATAATGTTATCACCCCAACTATTGAAGAAATATCCCACGATCACATTAATCGACTTGGCGTCATTGGCACTAGAGGTATGATTCAATCAGGAACATACGCAAAAAGACTAGAGGGGAAAGGCATTGAAGTTATTGGTCAGGCCTGTCCTTTGCTAGTATCTCTAATAGAAGAAGGCTGGATTGACAAGCCTGAGACATTTTCTATCACAAAACATTATTTAGAACCATTAAAAGAAAAGGAGATAGACGCACTGGTATTGTCTTGTACTCACTACAGCCTTATTAGGTCAATGATTGAGAAAATCATAGGGCCGGATATAAAAGTTATTGATCCTGCGAAAGTGTTAATTAAGCTATTAAAACAGAAGATAAAAAATAAGAAAATAGTCGTTGATAAAAATAATAAAACAAAGGAATTTTGGGTTACTGATTTTCCTATTAAATTTCATGCACTTAGTAAGGTTTTTCTAAAGTCTGAGGTTAATGTTAAGATGGCAAATCTAGAATCATGATTAAAAAATTCAAAAATCTCAAAGTTACAGTTATGGGATTGGGTACTCATGGTGGGGGGCTTGGGACTGTAAAGTATCTTCTTCGAAAAGGAGCAAAAGTAACAATCACAGATCTTAAAACATCCATACAGTTAGAGTCAGTCTTGCAGAAGATTAAGAATGTAAAGAATGTGCATTTAGTATTAGGACAGCATCGTTTAGAAGATTTTATCGGAGCGGACTTAGTCTTAAAAAATCCAGCCATAGATCCCAACTCCAGATATTTAGAAATTGCGAGGAAAAATAAAATACCAATTGAAACAGATATCGGTATTTTTTTTGAACTCTGTCCGTGTCCGATTATTGGTATTACCGGAACAAAAGGGAAATCAACAACCACAAGTCTTATTTATAGTATTTTATCTCAAAAATCTAACAAGGTTTTTCTGGGAGGAAATGTCCGTATTTCGGTATTAGATAACTTAAAAAAACTTACAGGAAAATCACTATCCATTCTAGAGTTATCAAGCTGGCAATTAGAAGATTTAGGCTTGCATAAAAAAAGCCCTCACATAGCTTTAATATTAAATCTTCTGCCAGACCATCTAAATCGTCACAAAGATTTTCAATCTTATGTTGACTCAAAAAAAATAATTTTTAAATATCAAAACAAAGACGATATATTAATCTTAAATTATGACGATTCCATAGCTAGGAGTTTTGGAAGACAAGCCATGGGAAAGGTTATTTATTTTGGCAAGAACTTGGATAAAACCGATATACCCACAGATCAAAAAGGCGCTTATTTCACCGAAGAACAAGACCATATTTATTATAAAGAGAAAAAGGAACCCCTACTAAGTATTTCAGAAATAAAACTCCGTGGAAATCACAATCTTTACAATGTTTTAGCGGCTATTACATTAGCAAAAATTTGTAAGGCAAAAAACGATATTATATTAAAAACAATTCAGGGGTTTCATGGCATAGAAGGAAGAATTGAGGAGGTTGGAAGTTTTGAGACACTAACATTCTACAATGATACAACTGCAACAATGCCTGACGCGGTGATTGCGGCCATAGAAAGTTTTTCTGGCAAAGAGAAAATAGTTTTAATAGCAGGAGGTCAGGATAAGGGACTGGACTACGATTGTCTCGCGGAAATGATCGTCAAAAAGGTCAGCAAACTAATCTTATTGAAAGGAAATGCATCAGACAAGATAATCGCCGGAATTAAAAAAGTGTTAGGATCTAAAGAAAAAACCGAAAATATTATTAAATATTCCTCGCTTGAGTCAATGGAAGAGGCAGTTGATAGAGCTGTATCTTGCGCAGAGGCTGGATCTATTATATTGCTTTCGCCAGGCGCGGCTAGTTTCAATCTATTTGAGAATGAATTTGACAGAGGAAATCAATTCAAAAAAGCGGTAAAAAGACTTGAGAAAAACCAATAATGTCTTTACACGAACATAAACCTAATAAAATTTTATTATTTTGGGTTTTATTTTTGATTGTTTCTGGACTTTTGATTTTAACCAGCGCTTCATTAGTAAAATCTCAAGAAACTTTTGGCGAAAATTATTACTATCTTAAACACCAATTCCTTTTTGGTGTTTTATTGGGATCTCTGTGTTTTCTTTTGGCATTGAGGATTAATTACGCATTTTGGCGAAAAATAGCGATATTTATATTTTTCATATCACTAGTACTTTCTTTTCTACTTTTTTTACCTCAATTTGGTCTCAAACTTGGAGGTGCTAGACAGTGGATTGGTCTTGGCGGTCAGACTTTTCAACCATCCGAATTTGTTAAGATTGGTTTTGTTATTTATGTGTCTGCGTGGCTTTCTAAAAGATCAAGAGATATTAATTCATTTAACAAAACAATTTTTCCTTTTATTTTTTTAAATCTACTAATTGGCGTCTTGTTTTTAGCGCAAAGAGACATGGGGGGGCTTTTGATCACCTACATTTATAGCGGATTGTTGCTCTTTTTATCAGGATTAAATTACCGTCGCTTTTTTGCTCTAATCGCCATTGCTTTGGTAGTCGTTATACCGTTAATTATTTTTTCATCTTATAGATTACCCAGAATAAAGTCTTTTTTACAGCCGGATCGCGATCCATTGGGATCAAGTTATCAAATTAGACAATCTTTAATAGGCATAGGATCCGGAGGGGTTTTTGGAAAAGGTTACGGTCAAAGTCTTCAAAAAACAGGATACCTACCAGAGGTTCTTGGCGACTCAACATTCGCTGTCTTAGTTGAAGAATTAGGATTGATAGGCGGAAGTATTTTGGTGTTGTCATTTCTCTTTTTTGCTTTTCTTGGTTTTCGTATTGCCAAGAGAGCGCCTGATGATTTTGCTAAACTTTGCGCAGCAGGAATAACAGTAATGATAACATGGCAAGCGTTTATCAACATAGGCGCAATTTCAGGATTAATTCCCTTGACAGGACTGACTTTGCCATTAGTGAGCTACGGTAGCTCGTCTTATATTATTACTCTCTTTTCTTTGGGAATTCTAGCAAACATTTCAAAACACACAAAAACTAAAAATATATGAAAAACATTGTTTTTGCTGGAGGTGGCACGGGCGGACATTTTTATCCAATTATTGCCATTATAAGAGAACTTAAAAAGATATCGGACGATAATTTACAATTTTATTTTATAACACCAGAAAAGATTAATGATATTGCATTAGAAAATGAAGGCGTGGTTTTTAGAAGGATTTTCAGTGGAAAACTAAGGAGATATTTAAGTCTAAAGAATCTTGCTTCGCCATTTCAAATAGTTTATGGGTTTATTCAATCATTAATTTTATTCAAAGAAATCAATCCCAAAATAGTATTTTTAAAGGGTGGATATGGCGCTCTGCCGGTAGGTCTTGCAGCGTTATTTTTTCGCATACCGATCATAATTCACGAATCAGATACTAAACCAGGACTGATGAATAGGTTATTCCACAAATTTTCAATCTTAACTTTAATTTCCTTTAAAGAAACCAAGAACTACTTGAGAATATTTCCAGAGAAAATAAGATTGATGGGTAATCCGGTCCGTGATTTAAGTAGTGCTTACAGCCAAAATGAAGTAAAAAATAAATTAGGGTTCTCTGGAAAAAAACCATTAATTTTAGTATTAGGCGGATCGCAAGGGTCAGAAGAAATAAACGAGTTAATTTTTAACCTATTAGATAAATTACTAGTTAATTTTTCAATTATTCATGGCGTTGGTAAGTTTAGCTACAAAAATTACTATGATAAATTGCGCGAATATTCGGATAATAAAAAAAATTTTTTCAAAGAATATAAAGTTTATGAATATTTTGACGAAGACATGCTTAGAATGATTTATAAGGCATGCGATATAGTGGTATCTCGTTCGGGAGCAAGTATAATTTTTGAAATCTCTGAAGCAAAAAAACCTGCAATCTTGATACCTCTCATGAGTTCTGCTGCCAATCACCAGCTTGAAAATGCTTATAGCTATATGAGTTCTGGCGCATGTATTACCATGGAAAGCCCGAATCTCAATAGAAATGTTTTTTTTGAAAATGTAGTCAATTTATTAAAAGACAAAAAAAGAATCGATGAGATGACAAAAGCAACCGAACATTTTTCAAAACCGAGGGCAGCTGAAAATATAGCAAAAATAATAAAGGAAAATATATCAAGATCTTGATTTCTTTACTTTTTGTGGTAGACTAGCAACAGTTCTCATAAAATAGACAAGGAGGAGAAATGACGAGATTCGAGAGAATCAATACCAAGAAAGAGAGAAAAGCGCTGGGACCTCATAAGTCAGGAGAAAGAATAAGAAGACGCATAATAAGGACAGAATCATTATTGAAATATCTTGAAGAGAGATTTCTTACTATCAAGATACATCGTCAATACAGAACGCCAAAAGGCAAAATCATAACAAAAAATGCATGGAAAGATCATTTCGGATCGCAAGATCCAATGGGATTTTTTTCTGGGACGGTAAGTCATGATTTAATACTTGAACTTAGCAGCGACGTAGCTGCAGCTGTTATAACGATAAAAAGGGCACGAGTTGCTTCTTTATCATCTAATTCAAGAATAGTCGTATCGTCTTTTACTACATTAGGATGGATCTCTCTTGAAGCTCCGAAGAACCAAAAAGGCGAAGGTTATTACATGTCAAAAATTAGCGGAATTGAAGAGGCATTAGTTAATGAATTGTTGGGCGCGTTGGGTGTAACTTGTTTAACAAGAGAGGGTTCTGCCGCTTCTGAGCTGATCGAGGGCGAGTACATGCTTTCTTGATTAAGCAAACACAGCTCTCCATGAACACTAGGTGTTTCGGGGAGCTTTTTTTGTAGATAAAAAGGCTATGGAAATATGACATATCTTGTGGTATAATTAAGCAATTGTCTTATTAATCTTGAGTTAAACATTAAATGGTTTTCATGAAACAAAAAATAAATAAAAACAAAATAGAACCTATGGAAAATGAAGTAAGAGTTAGAATTGCTCCTTCGCCGACAGGGGCATTTCATATTGGTACTGCGCGCACAGCTCTGTTTAATTTTCTTTTCACAAAGAAGAATAAGGGAAAATTTATTTTACGAATAGAAGATACCGACAAAGCAAGATCTCAAAAACATTTTGAGCAGGATATTATTGATAATCTTGATTGGTTGGGCATAAAAAGAGACGAAGATCCGATTTTGGGTGGAAAATACGGTCCCTACAGGCAATCAGAAAGAACGGAAATTTATAAAAAATATCTTAAAAAATTATTAAAAGAGGGAAAGGCTTTTTATTGTTTTGAGGCGAAAAAAGAAGGTCAAGAGAGATCAGAAAGTTTTACAGAAGCTCACTTTTCAAAAGACAGAGATTTTTCCTTATCTGAGGCAAAGAAAAAGATTAAAGCAGGGGAATCATATATTATCCGTTTTAAATGTCCCAAAAAACAAAAAATAATCTTTAACGATTTAATTAGAAACAAAGTTGAGTTTGACACAGATGTCATAGGAGATTTCTCAATTGCTAAAAACCTTGAAGAACCTCTATATAATTTTGCTGCGGTTATTGACGACTATGAAATGAAAATAAGCCATGTCATTAGAGGAGAAGATCATCTTTCCAATACCCCAAAGCAGATTTTATTGCAGCAGTCATTAGGGTTTACATCTCCCCACTACGCGCACCTGCCATTGATTTTAGGGCCCGATAAAACCAAGCTTTCAAAACGCCACAATACCGTTTCTTTAAGTGATTATAAAAAAGATGGTTATTTGAGCGAGGCAATCGTGAATTTCATAGCTCTCTTGGGCTGGAATCCGGGCACGAATCATGAAATTTTCTCTTTAAGCGAACTCATTGATCTTTTCTCTCTTGATAAAGTTCAGCTGGCTGGAGCAGTTTTTGATCTTAATAAACTAGACTGGATTAACGGATACTATATAAGACAAAAGCCCATAGGAGAACTTTTAAAGCTTATTAAGGTTTATTTTAAAAAAAATAACACAGACGATGCTTATCTAGAAAAAGTTGTTCAAGTCTCAAGGGGTCGTCTAAAAAAATTAATTAATATAGTAAGAGAAACGGACTTCTTTTTCGAACTACCTAAATACGACAAAAGTCTTCTTACATGGAAAGATATGCAAGAAGAAGAAATTTTAGAGAGTCTCGGGGTATCGTTGGTTTTTTTTGAGAGAACGGATGATTTTCAATTCAAAAAAGAAGACCTAGATGTATTATTTTTGAGAGAAGCAGAGAAATTTAATGAAAAAGATCGTGGAAAACTACTGTGGCCACTTAGGGTCGCGCTAACTGGCGTAAGTGCTTCACCTAGCCCTTCTGAGGTCGCATCTATTTTGGGTAAACAAGAAAGTATAAAAAGAATCAAATTTGCCATCAAGAAAATTGAATCTAAAAATTAAAAAGAATAATGTTGTTGCAACTTAGCAAAAAATTTTTTGTTGGCGCGCTATTAGCAATGTTTATTAATTGCTTTTTTTTGTTTCTAAAAGTTGAAGCAGTAACCCTTGAAGAGGTACAAAAACAAATAGCCGAAATGGAAAAACAAGTAAATTCTTTAGAAGAGGTCTCTTCATCATATCAACGAATTGTTAACGAAAAACAAAAAAACATTAGTACTTTGAGCAACACAATTGTGATTTTTTCCAATAAAGTTAAAAAATTAGAAAATGATATATACCTAACGGGTCAAGAAATAAAATTAAAAAATCTTTTGATTCAAAGTCTTGAAATAGAGATAGACAAAACATCATTAGACATAAAAGAAAAAAGATCTGTCTTGTCGGGACTAATCAAGGCGGTTAATGATTATGATAAGAAAGGCGCCATAGAAATTCTCTTCGAAGGAGACAAATTATCTGATTTTTTTGATCAAGCTCGCTATTTAGAGATTATTAATACAAACCTGAATGGCGCTCTCAATGATGTGAAAAATCTCAAGGACGAGCTTGAGGACAAAAAAATAGCATCCGAAAAAGAAAAAAAAGGCCTAGAAGAATTAAAGGAAAAAACATCGATTCAAAAATACGCACTTAATCAGGAAAAATCTGATCAACAAAAAATATTGAGCCAAACAAAAGGGGAAGAAGCTCAGTATCAGTCGCTTCTTAGCGAAACATCTCGAAAAAGAGCAGAGCTTCTAAAAGAAATTTCTGTACTTGAAAAAGAAGTAGAGAGGCAAAAAAGTTTTTTGTATTATGCAGAAGCAGGCAGAATACCGCCCGCAGGCACAGTAATTTTTCGTTGGCCAGAAAGCAAAACAATTCTGACACAAGGCTATGGTATGACCAATTTTGCAAAAACCGGAGCATATGGAGGCGCAGGACATAATGGAATTGATATGGCAGCTGGCATCGGTTCTTCTATTATGGCAGCTGCTGACGGTGAAATTTTTGTATCTGGATATAATAGCGGTTGGGGAAATTGGGTTGCTATTAAACATCAAAACAATATGGTGACATTGTATGCTCACATGATTAAATCGACATTAAGGAAAATGGGGGAGAGGGTGTCGGCGGGCGATGTTGTAGGATATGAAGGATCAACTGGTTTTTCTACAGGATCGCATCTGCACTTCAGCGTTTACAATAAATTCTTTACTTATACAAAGAATGATCAAATCTATTTCAATTATTTTGATGGCACACTCAATCCACTAAACTATCTTTAAGAAAAGAAAATAGAGAATAAAGCTTCTTGACATTATGCGACACTTAAATAAATAATGATTGATGAAAAAAATGATCATTTTGTTGTAATTAAAATACAACCCATTATAATATTATGCGACGCAAGACAAGGGATGGGTTAAGGTGATGGCAAAAAGTCATATTTCGTGTTTTTTAAAAATTAAAGAAAAATTTAAAAAGAAAATAGGGATAATTTTTTAAAATGATTTTATGCCCTATTTTTTGTTTAATATTCTTTTTTATTTTATTGTTTTCTTATAAAAAGTGACATAATTTTTCAAAAAAGAACTATTTAAGGGAATTTAGGGCTTTTCCTTTATATCAGAATAGGAAAGATGTTGCCAGGATTAATAAGGAGAAGACCAGCACAAGAGAATGGCACAGATGAGTCACGCATCGTTGGAATAAAAAAAATGCACCAAATGTCATTTTAGTGCGTCATTTTAAGGGGAAATATTTTTTAAAAAGAGAAAGAGAGTAGTCAGGCAAAATTAATATCTATTAGTCGTATAACATACATTGCGCGACGTTGACTATCTTTATTTTTAGATTGTTTATACTTTCTTCTCCCTCATTCTTTTCTCTCACCCTTTTATCATAAATTTTCTATTAAAAAATCTTTTTAGTCTGAAAAATTTTACCGGTTTGATACCTAAAGACTCATAACTCAACCTACTAGCTTTTTTTGCCCAATCATTTAGGTTGTTTTCGTCTTTCAAAACTCGCTCTTTTGTAATAAAACGCATAATTCTTCTATTTGGACTTAAAGGAGCTCCACTTTTTCTGAGCCCATCGGAAAGTAAAAATTCTCCATTCTCTTTAATGTGATTCATTGAATATCCTTCTCTAACATAAACAAGCTTATTTTTTTGAATTTCATATATGCCGGGCAATATTTCTTTAGTAGTTTTTGCCCATCTGGCCTCTCTGTTATGCAATACTAGTTGGGCACCACATTTTTTCGCAAGCATCGAGTTGGCAGAACCAACAAAAATACGTCGCATAACATTGTCTTGAGCTGGTCGTAATTTCAAAAATGACAAAATATGAAAAGCCAAAATAGGGATCTCATTATTTAAAGCCTGAACCATTGTCAGTATAGGAAAAGATCCCAATAATCTTGGATTACATTCACCAACATAAATCTTTCCAGTTGCCTTGTCTTGGATAAAATCAAGGCCAAAAATTCCTCTGTAATTTTTCTCAGACAAATACTTGCCAACTTTTTGAACAGATTTGTAAATACTATTTAGTGTTTCTTTCGAAAAATCTGAATACGACCAATCATGCCCACACCAAAGACCATTCCCTTCTTTTGTTTTCAGGTTATAACATGCTTCTTGATCTAATATCTGAAGCTGTGGCGACGTATGGGCTATTCCCCACGGCGTTACACATCCAGTGATACTTGGAGATGATCCAGAAATATATTTTAAAACAAGAGTTTCATTTTCTAGTAATGGCAAAATTTGCTCAAATTCTTGCTTGTTTTTAATGAAAAATGTTCCTCTCCCCCCTCCTCTAGCGGGATGCTGGATAACCAATGGAAGACCATATTTTTTTTGAAAATTTTCGAAGTTTTTTAAAATAATTTCTGGATTTTCTATTATTTCTCCAGGAGGAACCGGTAGATTGAGGCTTTCTAATATTTTCCTAAAAATAATTTTGTTTTCAAAAAGCTGCTTACCAAATTTATAGGGGTTAGAACAAAGGATCCAACCGTTTTTCTTGGCAATTTCTTCCATACCAAGAAATGGTTTGTAAACTAGAAAAACCAGTTTTTTATTCTCAAATTGCTCAAGAAATTTGTTGATTACTTTACTTTTTATAACGGTATTCGAATTTCTAGGAGCATCTATGTGAGAATTAGACTCTTTTTCTAAAGAAAAAACATTAACATCTCTGTCAATGAGTTTATTCTCTAGAGGGTTCCTCAGAGACAATATTTGATAGTTTGATATAAAATACTCAGGACCAAGTCTATTAAAAGCATTTACGCCTAAACCAAAAAAAACATAATCTTCTTCTAATTCACTAAAAATCTTCCTAATGGTTTCTATGTTACTATTCGCGGGTTGTTCTGGCTTAGTCGTTTTCATTTATTTTTCCAAAGCTTCAATTCCCGGCAACGCTTTATCGGCCAAAAACATAAGCATCGCTCCGCCTCCAGTGGAAACAAAGTCTATTTTTTTTAAGAGATTATGTTTGGCAGCGAGAGAAATACTCTCTCCTCCACCAATGATAACCTTAGCCTTTTTATTTTTTATGACAGCCCGCAAGATAGCTTCTGTTCCACGAGAGAATTTCTTTGTTTCTGTGTATCCCATAGGACCATTCCAGACGATCGTACCCGCTTTTTTTATGATGGCGCTGAAAAGAGAGATAGTGTCAGGGCCAATATCTAATATCATATTATTGTTTGAAATATTGCCTACAGGGCTTACAAAAATTGGATTTTTCCCATCCTGTGTTTGTGAGGTTATAACATCTACGGGTAGATGAAGCTTAATGTTCGTTATCTCTATATCGTTTAATAGCTGAGCAATCTCGTTATCTACTACGGATTTACCCACTGCGATCCCTTTGGCGGCAAGAACCGTATTAGCCAAAACACCGCCAACGAGTACTTCATCTACTTTAGGCAAAAAGATTTTTATAAGTTCCGCCTTTGTTTTAGCCTTAGCTCCACCCATAATGAAAACCAGAGGTTTTTTGTTTTTTCTCTTGATTAACTCCAGAACTTCAACCTCTTTTTCAAAAAGAAAACCAGCAGCAGATGGTAAAATTTTTGGAAGCAAAGCAATTGATGTATCATTGCGGTGTGCTGTTGCAAAAGCTTCATTAATAAAAATATCACCGATACTTGCTAATTTTTTTGCAAAAACTGGACTTGGCTCCTGTTCTTCTGGATGGAAACGAATATTTTCCAACATTAATATATCTCCACCTTGCATAATCTCTAGACTAGATACGCCTTTCCTCTTTGGAAGGAAGTAAAGAGGGCTAGGCGCCCCTTTCTTTCTTGGAAGAAAGTAAAGCGTATTGGCTAAAGAACCGATTTCTTTTACATACGGATTACTTTTTGACCTATAAATGAAAAGTTTTCTCTTTAAGGCCTTTGATAAATATTTTGCGATAGGAGTTAGGCGAAATTCTTCCATTACCCTACCCTCCGGTCTTCCTAAGTGGCAAATAATAATTATCTTTGAATTCTTACTGATTAAATATTCAATCGTCTCAAGCGTTGTGTCAATACGCCATGTGTTGTATTTGTCAACCTTTTTCTTATTTAAGGGAACGTTATAGTCAGTTCTCAAAAGAACAGTTTTGTTCTCTAGGTTAAGTTCTGTAATTTTTTTTATCATGGCTTAATAATTTTGTTAATTATATTGTAATTTCTATTTATAAACTAAATAATTTTGTTAATTATATTGTAATTTCTATTTATAAACTAAATAATTTTGTTAATTATAGAAGAAAACTCTTTAGCATCTAAGCTTTTGGCCCCAACTAAAACTCCGTCGAAACCAGCTTCTTGAACAAATTGTTTTATATTTGATGAATTTACGCTTCCTCCATAAATAATTTTCGCGTCTGGCCATGTCATTTTTCTAATGTTTTTTTCCATTTCAACAGATTTCTCTAATGATGGCACTTCCCCACCTTGAGTACTAATTGCCTCTATTGGTTCATAAACAAATATAATTTTTTGCCTATATTCATTTGGGATATTTTTAAGATAAATCGCTAATTCTTCAGAGAATTTTTTCATAGAATCACTTCGGGGATTAAGACATAAAATAGGAATCAATTGCTCTTCAATAGCGATTTTAATCTTTTCTCCGATCATGTTAATTGTTTCTCCGAGATAAATTTTTCTCTCAGAATGCCCGATTAAAACATATTTACAACCTAATTCCTTGATCATTCTTGGGGATATTTCACCCGTAAAGGCTCCCGAATTTTGCCAAAAGATATTCTGCGCTCCCAATTGAAAAGAAAGAGAATGTTTTTTGAACAAACTAGTAACATCTTGTATTAAAACATAGGGAGGAAGAATAACAACTTCGATTTTTTCACAGTATTTATCGTTAATTTCTTTCGTGATATTTTCCAATAAATCTGTAGCATCTTTTTTATTTTGAGGATTCATTTTCCAATTAGCAATAACATAGGTTTTGTTTGTCATGTTTTTTTAATCAATAAAATTAGCATTTTTAGTGTTTTTACCTAAATAGGTTTCAAGAATAAAACAAGCAGCTCTTTCATCGATTGATGTTTTTTGTTTTTTTGTATAAGAAGAACTGGACGCCAGTTTTGAAGTGAAAATTTCACTAATAAATTCAAAAGGTACAGAAATCTCATGTTTCAGCCTATCGCCAAAAGCTTTTGTTATTAAAAAGCGCTCATTTTTTTTATTATTAAATGGCACAGGCAAGCCAAAAACAACTCTATCTATATTATTGCCTTTGATAAAATCAGCTATTAAGCGGATAGAGCTATCTACAGATTCATTGTTAATGGTTTTTTCTGGCCTTATCCACGCCTCTTCTGCAATTGCAAGCCCTATTCTTTTATCTCCATAATCTATGCCAAGAATCTTCTTTTTCATATTACAGTAAAGTTAGTATTTCGGCTCCATTTTCTGTTACAACGACTGTGTGTTCAAAATGACAAGCAAGCGAACCATCCTCGGTTACATAAGAGTAACCATCTTTGCCTTTTTTAATTTTATTGGATCCCAAAGAAGCCATAGGTTCAATTGCCAACACCATGCCTTTTTTTATAATTGGTCCAGAATCAGCATGGCCATAATTAAAAACATGAGGATCTTCATGGAGAGCAGCGCCTATCCCATGACCAGTTAAATCTTTTACAACAAAACAGTTATTATCTTCTATGATCTTTTGAACAGTTGCGCTTATTTTGCCAAGTCGAATCCCGGGCTTTATTTTTTTAATGGCCTCTTCAAGAGCCATCTTGGTGGTTTTTAGTAGTCTTTCAACCTGAGTGTTGTGCGGAGGAATAAGAAAAGAAATAGCGGCGTCCACATGAAAACCGTTCTTATAAAAACCCAGATCGAGACTTACCATATCGCCTTCTTTGATTACCTTGTCGTCAGACGGTAAGGCATGAACAATTTCTTCGTTTAAAGAAAAACAAAGTACTGCCGGATAATTATCAAATCCCAAAAAAGAAGGCTGACCGCCATTTTCTTTAATAAGGCTTTGAGCAAAATTTTCTAAAGTTTTTCCAGAAATGCCAACCTGACTTGCCATTTTTAATTTATTTAGAATCAAAGCAAGTATGTGACCATTCTGTCGTATAATATCAATTTCTTTTTCTGTTTTGATGGGAATATACATAGAAATTATAGTTTATCATTGATTCCGTTAGTTTTCAATAAAAAAAAGAATAGCATCATTATATCTATTCATCCAAAAAGCAAGGAAGCTTAATTAAGATTTTCTATGATATTTGAATAAACACTCTCGATCGGTTGTTCTCCGTTAATTTCGGTAACAATACCCAATGATCTCAAATAATCTATGGCGGGCAATGTTTCTTCTCTGTAAACTCTAAGTCGATTTTCTATAACTAGCTTATTATCCATATCTCTTTTCCCAAGTTCGCCTCCGCAATAAGGACAATGAGTGATTTTTCCTATTAAATCGGGTTCTATGGGTTTCTGACATGATTGACAAATAATTCGCGCAAGATTCCTTCTTATAGTTTCTTCTGGGTCAATCTTAATAAAGAAAAGCCTTACATGGTCAAGACCAAACTTTTCCTTCAAAATATTTGCGGTTATTTTTGCTTCTTTTGGGGTACGCGCAAAACCTTCGAGAATCAATCCTTTATCAAAAGTTTTTTGGCTGAATTTTTCTATTTTTTCTGTCAGCCATTTTCCGAGTACTTCTCCGTCAGTAAGACGACCCTCAATATACGCTTTCTTTGATTCTACAACATCTGGATTATTTGGATCAGTTTCGAATTTTTCTCTGACCAATCTATTTGCTTGCAACATTTCCAATCCAAACCTTTCTCCAAGCAATTGAGCTTGGGTACCCTTTCCTGATCCCGGAGGACCTGCTAGAATGATAATCTTTATTGTCTTTAACTCCATTTTATAAATTAATTTCGAATAAGCCTAAAATGACTCGTAGTCTCTCATTACTAATTGAGCGTTAATTTGCTTTATAGTCTCAAGAACAACAGAAACTACGATTAAAAGAGCTGTCCCACCGATTAAAAATTCAAAAGAAACAACTCCTGTTAATTTCTGAACAATCATTGGCAATACTGCTATAAAACCAAGAAAAACAGCGCCAATCAAAGTAATGCGGTTAATAATATAACTAATATACTGGGATGTATTCTGGCCCGGCCTGATACCGGGAATAAATCCGCCGCTCTTTTGTAAATTCTCTGAAACATTTTTTGGATCAAAAGTGACAGCAGTATAGAAATAAGTGAAAGCAACTACTAATACAAAATAGACAATAATATAAAACAGTTGATTTTGGAAAATACTATTAAGTTTAGTGGCAAAAGAAGCTAATACGGGAATTGTTGAGTGAGAAAAAAAGGTCGCAACTAATCCCGGCATAAGCATAATCGAAATAGCAAAAATTATTGGAATAACTCCTGCTTGATTTATTCTTAATGGGAGAAAAGTGCTTGCGCCTCCATACATTTTGTGTCCCCTAATCCTTTTAGCATAAGATATTGGTATATTTTTCTGTCCTTCGGTAATAAAAACCACAGCACTAATAACTATAAGCGCTGTGACTAAAAACATAATATAAGAAAAAACTTTGGTTGGATCCCAAGTGGATACTGTTTGTCCAATTTGTGATGGGACGCGATCTACTATTCCGGCAAAAATCAAAAGAGAGACACCATTACCAATTCCTTTTTGGGTAATCAATTCTCCTAACCACATCAATAGTATAGCTCCTGCAGTAATTATAATGATATTTCCAATAGTTTCAATTGGAGAAAGTACAGGAATTATTCCCTGACCTCTCAATATTTTTAAGAAACTAAAACCTTGAATCATAGCAAGAGGAACTGTTGCTATTCTTGCATATTGATTAAATCTTTCTCTTCCCTGTTCTCCAGCCTCTTGGTACATTTCCTTAAGACGGGGAGAGATCATAGTTAAAAGTTGCAAGATAATGGTTGCAGTAATGTATGGACCCAATCCCAACATAGCAATAGACATTCGACTCATAGTGCCACCAGTAAAAACATTCATCATGTCGAAAAGTTGATTAGAGGAAAAGAAAGCCTGAAGCTTGCTGAGATCAATTCCAGGTATTGGTATTGCTGCTATTAATCTTGAGACAGCTAATATTGCCAATACAAAAAGTATCTTACTTCTTAGATCCTTTATGTGAAAAATTCTAGCAATTTTCTGAAACATACCGATACTAACTACGTTAAAATTCAAGCCCTTCTTTTCTAGCGGCGTCTGCTAGTGCCTTAACTCGGCCGTGGTACTTATATGGTCCTTTATCAAAAACAACCTGATGGATATTCTGTTTAATAGCATTTTGAGCTATAATTTGACCAACTTTTTCTGCTATTGCCGTCTTTGTTGTTTTATCTTTTTTAATTTTGAGACTATTAGCTTGAGCAACGATCTCATTGTTTTTATCAATGATTTGAGCAGAAATCTGTTTTAAGCTACGAAAAACCAAAAGCCTCGGCCTACTGGAGATAGCTCTAATTTTTTTGTGCACACGAACCTTTTTTAATATTTTTTTGTAGCTTTTTTTGTGTCTCATGTTAAATTAAAAACCAGAACTAACAGATTTCTTTCCTTCTTTTCGGAGAATAACCTCACCTAGGTATTTAATACCAGCACCCTTATATGGCTCTGGCGGTCTTAATTTCTTTATACGAGCAGCAACTTGTCCTACTAGTTCTTTATCAATACCACTTACTATAATAGTATTCTTATCTGTGGAGAACTCAATTCCATCAGGAGAAGGTACTTTAATGGAATGAGAGAAGCCAAGCTCTAAATTAAGATTTTTTCCTTCAACAACTGCCTTGTATCCAACTCCTTTATACTCTAGAACCTTTTTAAAGCCATCAGTGACACCAATAACCATATTATTAATTAAAGCTCGCCATGTTCCCCAAAGAGCCTTGCCTTGTTTAGTGTCTACATTTTTAGAAGTTATAATAATGAGATTGTCTTTGATCTCAACGCCAACTCCGCCAGGAATTTGCCTAGCCATATTTCCCTTTGGTCCCTTGATGTCAATATTTCTATTGTCTAACTTAACATCAACTCCTGTGGGAATTTTTATAGGTTGTTTTCCAATCTTTGACATATATGTATTGAATTATATCTTGATTGATTTATTTTTTATCTTATCGAGCAAATAACTTCTCCACCAAATTTATTTTTTTTAGCATCAGCAGCTTTCATGACTCCTTTTGGTGTTGAAAGGATAACAATGCCAAACTTAGAATTCTTAATATCGTGATATTTCACGTACACTCTTCTACCTAAATGACTTACTCTTTTAATTTCTGTGATAGCCGGACAGTCATCAATATACCTCAATTTCAATTTTAGGCGTCCAATTTTACTTTTTTCTAGAGTCTCTGTTTTGAAATCGTCTATAAACTTATTTTCTTTCAGGACACGACTAATTTCTGTTGTCATTCTAGAAAGTGGCACAAAACAACTTTCCTTAGACACAGCTAAGGCATTTCTAATACTGGTTAACATATTGCTTATTGAATCCATATTTTCGAATGCGAAACGCAAGGTTAGAACTTAAATAAAATAAATTATTTTGAGTTAATTACCAACTAGACTTTCTGACTCCGGGTAGCTCGCCTTTATTGGCCAATTCTCTGAAACAAATACGACATAAATCAAATTTTTTCAAAAAACCTCTTTTGCGACCACAACGAAAACAACGTGTAATTATGCGAGTAGAAAATTTAGGCTTTCTCTTTGCTTTTACGACTAGAGCGGTTCGGGCCATATTATTTGTTCTTTTTAAAAATTAAACCTAACTTTTTATACAGAAACAATGCTTCTTCTCTATTTTTGCATTTAGGCACCATGGTGACTTCAAGTCCGAAGCTGTACTCAATCTTTTTTTGTTGGTGTGATGTTTCTGGAAAGGCCTCTACGTCCCTAAATCCTATAGTAAGAATTCCAGTTTCACTTATAGATTTCTCGGGTATTCCATCAAAATCACGAGTACGGGGCATAACGACATTAATTACTCTCTCGAGAAAATCATACATCCTTTTGCCACGCAAGGTTACTTTAAGACCAACAGGGGCGCCTTCTCTCACCTTGAAACTTGAAATAGCTTTTTTAGCCTTTGTTATAATTGGTTTTTGGCCCGTGATTAAGGATAATTGTTCAGTGACGCTTTCTATGGCTTTGTCTTCTTTTGAAATTCTTCCTATGCCGGAATTAACAACAATCTTTCTCAATGTTGGAACAGCAAACCTGTTTTTGATTTCAAGCTCTTTTTGAAGCTCAGGGGCAAGGTTTTTATTAAATATTTCTTGGAATCTGGACATTTTAAAATATTGATTAGTTAGTCAATAGAAGATTTGCACTTTTTACAGATTCTTATTTTCTTTTTCTCGCTTATTTTATAAGTGATTTTGGTAGGTTTTTTACATTTAGCGCAAACTAGCTGAACATTCGAAACCGGTATAGCCGTCGGAACTTTGATTTTTTGTCCTTTTTCTCCGCTTTTTTTTGGTTTAACGTGGCGCGTAACCAAATTCAAGCCTTCTATTAAAAGACTATTACTTTTTGGAAAAACCTTCAAAACAGAACCAGTTTTTGATCTGTCTCTGCCAGTAATAATTAGTACTTTGTCGCCTTTCTTAACTTTCATAATTCTTTAGATTACATCTTGAGCTAAGGAAATAATTTTTATAAAACCCCTATCACGCAGTTCTCTTGGTATTGGACCAAATATACGAGTTCCTTTAGGTTCTATACCATCTAAAACAATGGCTGCATTTTCATCAAAACGCAAATAACTTCCGTCTTTACGACGATACGATTGTTTCTGTCTGACAATAACAGCCTTTATAATTTCGCTTTTTTTGACAATCTTTCGAGGTTCGGCGATCTTAACAGTGGCTACTATAATATCTCCAATCCTAGCATACCTTCTTCTAGACCCACCAAGAACCTTAATGCATTGAATAACCTTAGCGCCGGTATTGTCAGCAATATTTAATTTTGATTCAGCTTGGATCATAATTTCTTAAAATATGATTTATTTATGATTCATCTTAGTTTTATTTATAACAGTCCATCGTTTTTTACCACTCATTGGTCTTGATTCTTCTATGATTACAGAATCTCCTAATTTATGATCATTATCGGCATCATGAGCAAAATATTTTTTATATGAACGATAGCGTTTTTTATAAATAGGATGAACTTTTGTAGTTGTGATTTTTACAACTGCAGTTTTTTCCATCTTCGTGGAAACAATAACTCCCTTAAGCTGTTTACGCTTAGAGCTCTTATCGGGTAAAGCGACCGATTTGCTATTTTTATTTAAAGTTTTTACCTTTTTCATTAATATTTAATTAATCTTTTATTTTTTACTTTGGTCGATTATTTCAGAAGATTGTTGAATATCATACTCCTTTATGAGAGAAAGTAATCTTGCTATTTTTTTCTTAGTGGCACCTATCTCATGAACCTTTTTTAAGGATCCAGCTTCCCGTTCAAAACGCAAAGCAACGAGTTTCTCGCAACAACCTTGCACATCTTTTCTTAGATCAGTAACACTTTTTTGCCTGGCAACTTTGATTTCTTTCATGATTACGAATAAGCTTTAACAAATTTTGTTCTAACGGGTAATTTGTACGCTGCCTGAATTAATGCTTCGCGGGCTAATTTTTCACTAACACCGCCAACTTCAAAAATAATTGTCCCTGGTTTTACCATTGCAACAAAATGAGAAACATCTCCTTTACCGGCACCCATAGGAACTTCTGCCCCCTTAGATGTTATTGGTTTGTCTGGAAAAATTCTAATCCAGATCTTTCCTTCCTTCTTGAATTGTCTTGTTATGGTGCGCCTAGATGCTTCAATCTGTCTTGAGGTTATTCTTTTTATTTCCAATGCCTTAAGTCCGTATTGACCGAAATCAACCGTGTTGCCACGGGTAGCCTTTCCTTTAAAGACACCTTTCTGCCACTTTCTGTGTTGTACTTTTTTTGGTAGAAGCATTGTTTAAAGTTTCTAATGTCAATTTTTAACTATTTTTTTCTTTATAAAGCCAAATCTTGATACCAATAGTGCCATAAGTAGTATAAGCAACTTCTTGAGCGTAGTCTATATTAGCGCTAAAAGTTTGCAGAGGGATTGTCCCCTTGCTTAACCATTCGGTCCTAGCGATTTCTGAACCGTTCAGTCTTCCAGCAAGACGAATCTTTATTCCCATAACTTCTTTTCCAAGAATAATCTTGTCGAGTACTTTTTTCATAGCGCGACGATAAGGGAACCGCTTTTCTAGTTGTTCAGCAACACTTAGAGCGATAATTCTCGATTGATTTTCTGGCTTTCTCACTTCTTCGATGTCTATCTTTACAGCAGTATTTGATCGAGAAAGACTCACGATTTCTTTTTTTATAATATCTATATCTTTTCCACCTTTACCGATAATAAGACCCGGCCTAGCTGTTTTTATCAAAACAATAACCTGTTGAGGCGATCTTCTAATTTCGACCTCTTTTACAGATGCATATCTAAGCTTTTTATCCAAATAAGCTCTAATTGCACAATCTTCTTTTAGATTATTTTTGTACTTAGTCAATCCGCCCTTATTAATAAAAGCAAACCATCGCGAAGGCCATGTTTCGTTAATTGCTATACGAACTGATTTTGGGTGTACTTTTTTTCCCATATTGTTGAATTAAATAGCTTTTCTTTGAAAAAATCGCTTTTTAACATTTCTATCTTGAATTTTTCGATTTGCTTCCCCTTTCTTATTAAAAAACGGTTGCTTTTCTTTACTCGATTTAATATTTTCCATATTAGTTTTTTCTCGTTCATGAATATGCTCATCTACTTTCTTCTGATTTTTTGCCACACCCTTTGATCCTTCTGCCTCAATCTCAATAATTACATGGGATCTTCTTTTTCTAACAGTGAAGGCCCTGCCAAAGGCGCGTGGTCTCCAGCGCTTTAACATTGGTCCTTGAGTAACGAAAATATTCTTAATGTGTAAACTTGAGGTATCGCTAACGTCAAAATTATTATGAGCATTGGCAATGGCGCTTAACAAAAGCTTTAAAACTGGCTTACTTGCTCTGTTATGAATATAGGAAAGTTGAGCTATTGCCTTTTTTGCTTCTAGTCCCTTAATCGCTTCGGTTACCAACCTAACCTTTCGCGGAGATATATTTAAATAATTTAAACTTGCCTTGATAATCATAGTTATTAATACTATTCATTTTTAGTAACAGCTTTTTTCTCTTCTTCTTTTTGAAGCTTCCCACCGTGTCTGACAAATTTTCTTGTGGCAGCAAACTCGCCTAACTTATGACCAACCATTTCTTCTACTATTTTAACAGGAACATGCTCTTTGCCATTGTGAATGCCAAAAGTATAACCGATCATCTCTGGAACAACAGAAGATCGCCTGGACCAAGTCTTGATAATTTCTCCTGGCTTGGCATTGGTTATTTTCTTCATCAACTTTTCATCTACGAAGTAACCTTTTTTGAGTGATCGTGACATAATGTTAATTTATCATCTATTTACTGCGGCGTTGAATAATTAATCTACTTGAGTATTTTTTCTTATTTCGTGTTCTTTTGCCAAGAGCCGGTTTTCCCCAAGGCGTCTTCGGTCCCTTTAATCCAATAGGGGTTCTTCCTTCACCACCGCCATGTGGATGATCAACTGGATTCATGGCAGAACCTCTAACAGTCGGTCTAATTCCACGCCAGCGTGATTGACCAGCTTTTCTTAGTTTTATAGTATTTGCCTGAGGATTAGAGAGTTGCCCAATACTTGCATAGCACCTAGATAGAACCAATCGAACTTCTTTAGACGGGAGAATTATTTGTGCGTATTCCTTCTCTTTGGCTGTTAACTGAGCATAATTTCCAGCAGATCTTACCAATTTACCACCTTGTTCTGGTATTAGTTCAATACAATAAACAAACGTGCCTGTTGGAATATTCTCTAATCTCATTCGATTTCCTGTCTTAATAGGAGCTTTTTCTTGACAAATAACACTATCGCCAATTTTTAAGCCGTCTGGAGCTAAAATATAATTTCTTTCACCATTCTGATATAAAACTCTAGCTATGCGACAATTCCGATTAGGGTCATACTCTATCTGTTCAATCTTAGCTTTAATGTCAATATTTTTCAAGCAATTGAAATCTATTAATCGATATTTTCTTTTATGTCCCCCACCTCGGTGCCAAACAGTAATTCTGCCGTTTGATCTTCCGGCTTTTTCCTTCTTGGTTTTAGTTAATTTTTTTAGAGGCTTAATTCGTGACATAAATTTTATACTATTTTTTTAGCAAAAAGGTCAATTTTTTCACCCTTTTTGAGCGTAACAATTGCTTTCTTATAGCCAGGGCGATATCCAATTTTTCCACTTTTCTTTTTTAATTTTCTCTTGGCATTAACAATGCTTACGCTGATTACTTCCTTATTGTAAAGCTTTTCAATAGTATTTCTAATTAATATTTTATTTGCTGAAGACAAAACCTTGAAAATATATTTAGATTGACTTTCTTCGCCAGTGGCTTTTTCGGTTACATGAGGAGCAACCAAAATTCCAGCTATGTCTTGCCAATTAGCCCTAGCTTTATTTTCTGTAATTAATTGACTATCTTTTTTTTGGATTTTCTCTTTCATTGTATTTCAGTATTCAAAATTCCTTTGTTTTTGCACTCAGAATTATTATTTCTTATTTTTTTAAAATTTTTCCGAAAGCACTTTCTGTAATCAATATCTTTTTTGGCATTAGGATCGATTCGATATTGATATTATTTGCTGGCAAAACAGACAAATGACCAAGATTCTGACTTGCTAATTTTAGATTTTTATCTAATTTATCAACAACGATAAGGCATTTCTTATTCATTTCTTCTTTGTTAAAAAACTTTTCTATCTTACTAATCAAAAACTTTGTTTTCGGCTCCTCTATAATCAAGTTTTCTATGACGATGATTTTTTTACTTTTCAAGGCATCGACAAAAACTGCAACAAAAGCTTTTCTACCTGATTTTTTATTAATCTTTCTTTTAGGAATATCAGTGTTTAATGGTCCGAAGGTTACTCCGCCACCACGCCACAAAGGAGAACGACTAGATCCATGACGCGCCCTACCTGTGCCCTTCTGTTTCCATGGTTTTTTACCACCACCGCTAACTTCAGAGCGATCTTTACTATGTGCCCATGGTTGACGCTGGTTTTTTTGTAGAGAAACAAGGGTTTCGTGAAGCAAGTCGTAACCAATTTCTTCTTTAGAGAAATTTTCTGGAACAACTATCTCTTTTACGGGTTCTCTTAATAGATTGTAAACTTCGATTTTCATTGTAGATTAGTTGATTTTATTGATTCTCAGTAAAGATCCGATCGAACCAGATACAGCACCCTTAATTACTAGTATGTTTTCTTTTTCATTAATATCGATTACTGGGAGATTTTTTATTGTGATAGTTTGCCCACCCATTCTCCCTGCCATTTTCATGCCTTTAAACACGCGAGCCTTATCAGTTGCTCCGATTGACCCACCCTGCCTAAGGGCATGTTTTGTTCCATGGGTGGCAGAAGCACCACGAAAATTATGTCTTTTTACAACACCCTGGAACCCTTTTCCCTTAGAAATGCTAGTAATTTTTAGCTTGTCTCCTTTTTGAAATCTTTTAACATCTATAATTTCACCTTCTTTGATAGCGTCCGGTTGAGTAACGATGAATTCCCTTAAATACCTAAAACTGTTTATCTTCTCAAAATTCTTTTTAATGTGTCCAGATAATGCTTTATTTGTCTTTCTTTTTGGCAAAAACCCCAACTGAATGGCGCTATATCCGTCTTTAGTAGAATTTTTACTCTGCAAAACATAACAAGGACCAGCCTTAACAAGTGTTACGGGAATAACTTCTCCTTTTTCACCAAATACTTGAGACATACCAAGTTTTAGTCCCAGAATAAAGTTTTCAGTTGTAGTCTTTGAGTCGGTCATTGTTAGCTTTTATGCTATTTCACCAAAAAACCTGGATTTAACCAGGTTGTTCGGTTAAATCTTAAATTTTAGCAAAATCTTAAAAGTATCTTTTAAGATCGAATTTCATTTAATGGAAAATTAATATTTTATCTCGATATCAACACCTGCCGGGAGATCTAGTCTCGACAATGAATCAATAATCTTAGCATTAGGATTGACAATGTCAATAATTCTCTTGAAAATTCTCATCTCATACTGATCTCGAGCATCTTTATGAACAAAAGTTGATCGATTTATAGTCCATTTATGAGTTTCTGTAGGAAGAGGAATAGGACCGCAAACTTTTGCTCCTTGCCTTAAAGTATCGTCGATAATTTTTTTGGCACTTTCATCAATAAGACGATGATCGTATGCTCTTATTTTTATCCTGATTTTTTGTTCCTCTATCTCTGTTTTGGGTTTAATCTTTTGGGCAACAACTTTCTTTGGAGTTTCTTTCTTTGAAACAATCATAACAGGTTTTTTTACTTTTTTTTCTGCTTTATTAGTGGCTAATGCTTTAGGCATACGATTAAATTGAATTATTTGATAATCTTTGAAACATTACCTGCTCCAACTGTGTGTCCACCTTCTCTAAGTGCGAATTTTTGTTTTTCTTCTAGGGCAACAGCTTTCTGAAGAGTCACTTTTATGCTAATTGTGTCACCCGGCATAACCATTTCTGTGCCCTCAGGAAGAACGATTTCACCAGTAACATCGGCAGTACGGATATAGAATTGAGGTTTGTAGCCAGCGGTGAATGGAGTATGACGACCACCCTCATCTTTACTCAAAACATATATTTCACACTCGAATTCTGTATGAGGAGTGATAGACCCAGAAGCAGCCAAGACTTGACCTCTCTCAACGTCTTCTTTTTTAAGACCCCTCAAAAGAATACCAGCATTGTCACCCGCCCTTCCTTCGTCAAGGCTTTTATTAAACATTTCAATACCAGTAACTACCGTCTTTTGAGTTGGCCTAAGTCCAACAATCTCTACTTCTTTGTTAAGACCAATAACTCCTCTTTCAATACGACCAGTAACTACCAATCCTCTTCCTTCTATAGAGAAGGTATCTTCAACTGGCATCAAGAATGGTTTGTCAATTTGTCTTTCTGGTTCAGGAATATATTCGTCAAGAGTTTTCAAAAGTTCAAGAATTGGCTTAGCTGCTTCATCATCGGCGCTTTTAACTTCTTCCATAACCTTAAGAGCTGAACCGCGAATAAATGGAATTTTATCGCCATCAAACTCATATTTATTTAAAAGCTCTCTAACCTCAGCTTCAACCAAATCAATCAGTTCTGGATCATCAACTTGGTCAACTTTATTAAGGAAGACAACAATTGAAGGAACGCCAACCTGCCTGGCTAAAAGAATATGTTCTCGAGTTTGAGGCATTGGACCGTCAGCGGCTGATACTACCAAAACGGCTCCGTCCATTTGAGCAGCACCAGTAATCATGTTTTTAATATAATCGGCATGTCCTGGCGCATCAATATGTGCATAATGTCTCTTTTCAGTTTCATATTCGACATGAGCTAGATTGATCGTAACACCTCTTGCTTTTTCCTCTGGAGCAGAGTCGATTTCATCAATACCCTTTTTTGAGGCCTTCATTCCTTTTAGGCCTGCAACTTTTAATATAGCTGCGGTTAAAGTTGTCTTACCATGATCAACGTGACCAATGGTTCCAACATTGACATGGGGTTTTGTTCGTTCAAATTTTTCGGCCATATTTTTATATTAAATGTCGTAAGTTCATGTCTTATAAAAAGACAAAAACTAACCTCCGACTTAAATACAGATTTTATCTTCAGTATATAACCTATCTTAAGGTACAAGGACTAAAATGTCAACACCTTATGCTCAAAAAATAAATAATAAACTTTAGCTTCCTTTTTTCTGGGCAATAACTTTTTGCATTATGTTTTCAGGAACTTGAGCATAATGTTCAAACTCCATAGTATAGATAGCTCTGCCTTCAGTTAAAGATCTCAAATTTGTTGCATATCCAAACATTTCAGCTAATGGTACCATGGCGTCAATAACTTTCATCATGCCACGATCATCCATGTGAGTTATTTTAGCGCGTCTTGAATTTAAGTCCCCAGTAACATCTCCTAAAAATTGAGGAGGCAAGGTTACTTGTGTTCTCATAACAGGTTCGAGCAGAACAAGACCTGCTTTTTTACTTGCTTCCTGAAGAGCTATGGATGCAGCTATCTTAAAGGCAATTTCTGAAGAGTCAACCTCATGGAATGAACCATCAAAAAGAGTAACTTTTGCATCTATTAGTGGATATCCAGCCAAAACGCCTCTGTCCATAGCCTCTTTCGTTCCCTTTTCAATGGCAGGGATATATTCTTGAGGAATAGTACCTCCCTTAATAGAATTCACGAATTCAAACTGTTTTCCTCTTTCAAGCGGCTCCATCTTAATCCAGACATGACCGTATTGACCGCGACCACCAGTTTGTCTTACATACTTACCTTCTGCCTCAGATTTACCCTTAATAGTTTCTTTGTACGCTACCTGTGGACGACCAACATTGGCTTCAACCTTAAATTCTCGAAACATTCTATCTACAATAATTTCCAAATGTAACTCTCCCATTCCGGACAAAATTGTTTCTGCAGTTTCTTCGTCTGTTTTTACCCTGAAACTTGGATCTTCCTCCATGAGTTTTTTAAGAGCAATACCCATTTTTTCTTGATCAGCCTTAGTTTTTGGTTCGATGCGAATATCAATAACTGGATCAGGAAATTCAATCGATTCAAGAATAATAGGATGATCTTGGTCGCATAACGTATCTCCAGTTGTAGTACTTACCAATCCGACGGCAGCGCCAATATCTCCAGAAAATATTTCATCTATTTCCTCACGCTTATTTGCGTGCATTCTCAATATACGACCAATTCTTTCTCTTTTATTATTTTTGGCATTTAAAAGATAACTTCCTTTTTTCAATGTACCGGAGTAAACTCTGAAATAAGTTAATTGGCCGACATATGGGTCTGTTGCCACCTTGAATGCAAGAGCAGCAAACGGTAATTCATCTGAGCTTTCTCTAGTTTCTTCTTTCTCAGTTTTTGGATTTATGCCTTGGACAGGCGGAAGGTCAGAAGGGCTTGGCAGATAATCGCAAACAGCATCAAGCACTAACTGAATGCCTTTATTTTTTAAGGCTGAACCGCACAAAACAGGAACAAGTTTATATGAAATAGTAGCATTTCTTAAGGCAGTCTTTAATTCCTCAATCGATGGTTCATTGCCCTCTAAATATTTTTCCATCAAAATAACATCTGTTTCTACTATCTTTTCTATTAACTCATGCCTCTTTTCTTCGGCTTCTTTTTTGTATTCTTCAGGAATATCTTTTACTATAACCTTTTCTCCATTTTCTCCTTCGAAGTGATAAGCCTTTCTAATTAAAAGGTCAATTATTCCTTCATGTTTTTGTTCTAGACCGATAGGAATTTGCATAGCAACCGCATTAGGCGTTAGACGATCAAGAATTGAAGCAAAACTTTTTTCAAAACTAGCACCCAATCGATCGAGTTTATTAATAAAACAAACTCTCGGGACTTTATATTTATCAGCCTGATGCCAAACGGTTTCTGATTGAGCCTCAACGCCAGCTACGCCATCGAAGACGACCACGCCACCATCAAGAACTCTTAAGGACCTTTCTACTTCTATTGTAAAATCAACGTGTCCGGGAGTGTCAATAATATTAATACGATATTCATTTTCTTTGTTATGTTCTGAGTAAGAAGGTGTCCAGAAGCAAGTGGTGGCAGCAGAAGTAATGGTAATTCCTCTCTCTCTTTCCTGTTCCATCCAATCCATTATAGCCGCTCCTTCGTGAACTTCTCCAATCTTATGAGATACTCCTGTGTAAAACAAAACTCTTTCACTAAATGTAGTTTTGCCAGCATCGATGTGAGCTATAATACCAATGTCACGAGTTTTTTTGACAGGATATTCTCTAGGCATTTTCCTTATTAAATAAAAAAAATTACATCAAGAATCACTTAACTTTCTATCTCCATGCAAAGTGAGCAAAAGCCCTATTGGCTTCGGCAATTTTTTCAATTTCACGCTTTTTCTTTATTGCTTCACCTTCGTGTTTAGCAGCAGCGGTTAATTCGACAAAAAGTTTTTCTGACATGGATTTTCCATGTGATTTTCTGGCAGATCCGATTAACCAACGCATAGCTAAGGTTGTTTTTCTTTCGCCGCTGACTTCTTTTGGGATTTGATAACGCGCTCCACCAATACGCCTGGAAACTACTTCTACTCTTGGAGCGGCATTATTAATTGCGTCTTGAAAAATCTCAACAGGATCTTTTTTTGCCTTTTCCTTAATTAAATCAAAACAATCGTAAATGATTTTCCTGGCAATGCTCTTTTTCCCAGACACCATAAGATGATTTGTAAATTTTGCAATCAAAATATCTCCATAGACTGGATCCGAAACTATTTTTCGATCAACTTTTTTCTTTTTTCGCATAATATTTTATCTTTATTGTTTATGAGGCTGCCGATTTTTCTCTTTTAGCTCCGTATTTACTTCTTTGTTGTTTTCTCTTGTTCACTCCCTCAACATCTAATGTTCCTCTCACTATATGGTAACGAACACCAGGAAGATCCTTTACGCGACCACCTCGAACTAGTACGATAGAATGTTCCTGAATATTGTGACCCTCTCCTGGAATGTAGGCAGTAATCTCAGTATTGTTTGTTAAACGAACACGAGCAATCTTTCGCAAGGCTGAGTTAGGTTTTTTTGGAGTTGTTGTAGAAACTTTTGTTACTACGCCTCTTTTAAACGGAGAGCAATAATAACTTGGCTTATTTCTTAAGACATTAAAGCCCTTTTTTAATGAGGGGGTATTAGAGGTATTCTTAATTTTTTTTCTAGATTTTCTAATGAGTTGATTAATAGTAGGCATAACGAGCTGATTATAAAATTAACAGAATGTTCATTATAGCACACAGATAAAAGGAGTCAATAGGACGGAATGGGTCTTTTGTGAGTCAAAACCTTCTTATAATTATCAAGGTTTTTTAGTGATTGACCAATGCCCTTAATTACGCACAAGAGTGGATCCTCTGCAAGATAACAAGTTATTCCGGTTTCTCTTTGAATTATTTCTGGCAAGTCTTTTATCAAAGAGCCTCCGCCAGTTAAAGTTATACCCTCTTCTAGTATATCGGCTGAAAGCTCAGGAGGAGTTTGTTGAAGAACACTTTTAATTGCTTGAGCAATATCTATTAAAATATCTTGAAGACACGCAGAAATTTCATTTTCCTGAACTTCAATCGTTCCTGGCAATCCCTCAATAATATCTTGGCCATTAACAAGAACCGTACTTTTTTTGTTTTCTGGATTCGTTTTGCTAATTTCTATTTTTATTTTTTCGGCGGTACTTGATCCAATTTCAAGATTATATTTTTTCCTAATATATTCCTTAATACTTTCATCCATTTTAATTCCTCCGATTTTTAGAGATGCGAACGCAACAATTGACCCGAGGGACAATACTGCTACTTCAGAGGTTCCGCCCCCTACTCCAACGACCATGTGGCCTGCTGGTTGATTTGTTTTTATTCCAGCACCAATAGCTGCAAGCAATGGTTCTTTTACCAAATAAACATTCTTTGCTCCAATGCGCAATGTGGCATCTGTGATAGCTCGTTTTTCACTAGAGCTGATTCCGGCCGGCACAGACATTACTATATCAGGTTTGAAAAATTGAAGAGGTCCAATTACTTTATTAATAAAATAATTAAGAATTATTTCCGTTGCTTTGTAGTCTGCAATAGCGCCATCTCTAAGAGGAGATCTTATTATTAACTCTGAAGGCATGCGCCCAACCATTTCTTTGGCCACTAATCCTACGGCTATCGGCTTAGTTTCTCCTTTCCGAAAAACAGCCAAAGAAGGTTCATTTAAAACAATCCCCTTCTTAGGGATATAGATTAATGTATTAACTGTACCAAGGTCGATGCCAATTTGTTTAACAAACATTTTATTAATTATTATAAATGAGTTAATTCGCAGATTGGACTCTTTTAATGTTTGCTCCCATTTCTTTCAGGCGTTTTTCAATTCTTTCATATCCTCTGTCAACTTGATAAATGTTATCAATCACAGTTTTTCCCCTAGCAATTAGACCAGCAATAATTAATGTTGCCCCGGCACGAATGTCAAAACTTGTAATGTAATTTCCGTACAAAGGAGTAGGTCCTATGACAAAAGCCCTGTGGGCATCAGAAAGCATGCAATTAGCGCCCATTTTATTTAGTTCCGATACATAACGCAACCTCCCTTCATATAAAGGGTCATGAATTAAAGTTGTGCCTGTTGCCTGAGTGGCTAACACGCCAAAAGGAGCTTGAATATCTGTTGGTAGTCCTGGATAAGGGAGGGTTTGAATAGTACTTGCCTTTAGGGCTCGACTTGGAAGAATTAGTATATCTGCAAAATTATTCTTTTTATGTTTGATCTTCATTCTTACTCCCATTTCTCTAAGTTTATAAAGGATCGCTTCGATATGGTCAATTCTGGCATTTTTTACGACGGCTTGTCCTTTAGTGGCTGCAATTGCTATTAAAAATGTTCCTGCCTCAATATAATCAGGTGAGAGGCAAAACTCAGCACCTCCAAGGTCTTTTTTCCCCTTAATGGTAAGGTAATGAGTGCCAATTCCACTAATTTGCACCCCCATTTTCACTAGAAAGTTAGCCAAATCCTGAATGTGGGGCTCGCTCGCAGCTAGTCTCACAACAGTTGTTTGTGGTAGGAGACTAGCAAACATTAAAACATTTTCTGTCGTGGTTACACTAAATTCCTTGAGAATAATATCATGATTTTTTTCGAGAGTACGACCGTCTAATTCAAAAGAGTATTTTTCAGAAACACCTCTAATCTTAACACCAAAATCCTTCAGGGCGACCAAATGGGTATCTAGGGATCTGGCGCCAATAACACAACCGCCAGGAGTTGGTAAGATTACTTTTTTGAAACGGGCCAGAATGGGTCCAAGTAATAAAACAGACGAGCGGAGTTGACTGACGATACTTTCGTCTAATTTATTGGGATTAATTTTGTCATTATGTATTTTAACCTTTCTCTTGCTCAACCATTGAACCTTTGATCCTATGCTTTCAAGAAGTTCAAGCATACGAAAAACATCCTCTATAAGAGGAATGTTATCGATAACACAAGGCTTTCTAGTTAAAAGAGTAGCTGCCAGAATAGGTGTGGCAGCGTTCTTTGATCCTCTTAATTCTACTTCTCCTTTTAAAGGAATTCCACCGTGAATAATGAATTGTTCTTTCTTCATGGAGATAACAAGAATTATCGTTTCGAAAATTGAGGCGCTCTTCGTGCTTTTTTAAGTCCGTATTTCTTTCTTTCTATAACACGAGCATCTCTTGTGAGATATCCTGCTTTTTTAAGTTTTTTACGAAAATTAGGAAAAAATTCAACCAAAACCCTTGAAAGACCATGTCTAATAGCATCAGCTTGACCTCGTATGCCACCACCATTTACCTTAGCAGAAATAAGAAATTTTTCTTCAGATTTGATTTTTTCTAATGGAGATTGGACTGTTTTTATAAGACTGATGTCATTATTTAAATATTCATTGCATGGTTTATCGTTTATAAAAAAATGACCGGTTTTGGCGGATTGTTCAGGATTTGCCGTCCATAACCTAACCTGAGCAACCGCTTCTTTTCGACGGCCAACAGCTTGATAAAACTTTTTACTTGTAATTGTTTTAGGTAATGAGTTCATAAATTACTTAGTCTTTAACAAAGGTTAGTCTTTTAATACGCTTATCCTTAAGCTTATTTTTTGGAAGCATTCCAGTTACGGCCCGAATTAAAACCTCTTCGGGATTTTTTTGAAAAAGAGTTTCTAGAGGAATTTCTTTTAACCCTCCAGGGTGTCCTGTGTGATGAAAATAAATCTTAGAAGTCAGTTTCTTTCCTGTAAACTTTATTTCTTTAACATTTTTAACTCTAACTAAGTTAGTCCCCGATATATTATGAGCAAAACTTGGTTTATTTTTATCTGTTAACAAAAAAGCGATCTGCGTTGCAATTCTGCCCAAGCTTTGACCTTTTGCATCTAATTCAATTATTGTTTTACCTTCCGGCTGATTACTTTGTTTCTTTACTTGACTCATGTTTGTCAATGTTCTTATAAGCAAATTCAATTATCCCAAGAGGGGCACAATCAGTTTTTCTTTTACCTGTTTTAATTATACGAGTGTAACCACCTGAGATATCTTTAAATTTAGGGGCGATTTCTTTAAAAAGCTTAAGGGCGGCAGTTCTTGGTAAATAACGCAAAAGATGACGAAAATCAGCGACAGCGCCGATTCTTGCCTTAGTAATTAAGCGTTCTATAAATGGCCTTAACTCCTTAGCTTTCGCTAGAGTTGTTTTCATAGTTCCTCGAGTAATCAAACCAACTGCTAAGCTTTTTATGAGAGCACGACGCTGATCTCTTTTTCTAGCAAATTTTCTTCCTGTTCCTTTTCTCATATTTTATTAAGATTTAAATGAAAGATTGATTTTTTTAAGCTTTCTTTTTATGACTGAAACAGCTTTATCTCCAATTCCCTTGATTTTTTTAATTTGAGATTCTGTTTTCTTAGTTAGAGCGCTAATAGTTTTTATGCCTGCTTCTTCTAGTGATTCAATAACTTTTTCTTCCAATCCCAAATCTTCTATTTTTTTAGGCAATTCCTTTTTCAAATTTTTGTCTTTTTTTTCTAGTACCACTTCTTTTTTTTCAGTTTTTATTCTTGTCTTTTTTGTTTTTAACGATGATGCTTCTTTAAAAGACGCCAAAAAACCAAATTGATCCCTGAGAATAGCGCTAGCATTTTTTAAAGCCTCAGACGCCTCTATGGATCCATCGGTTTCAATCTCCATAATAATGCGATTAAAGTCTGTTCTTTCGCCGATACGCATATCTTCGATTTTATAATTAACTCTTGTGATTGGAGAATAGAAAGCATCAAGCGCAATTGTTCCGATAGACAATTTTTCTTTTTGTCGATCCTCGGCTCTTTCATAACCATATCCTCCTGATATGAAAATTTCCATATCTAGTTCTGCCTTTTTATCACCTAGGGTCGCTATAATTAGATCCTTATTAATTATTTCTATGCCGGATGGAACTTGGATATCTCCAGCCTTAACGATCTTTTCTCCCTTTATCTTGAGAGTTGCTTGAGATTGCTTACCTATAAAATTTTCATTTGATAGGAGACGAACTTTTTTTAAATTGAGCCCTATTTGAATAATGTCTTCTATGACATGAGGAATAGTGGAAAATTCATGATTTACTCCCTTTGTCTTAAAGGCAACGATAGCGGTGCCGGGCAAAGATGAATATAAAACTCTTCTCAGTGCATTTGCTAATGTAATACCATACCCAGGATGACAACCATCAATCTGAACGATCGCTAAGTTGTCATTTTTTTGTGTAATTTTTTGAGCTTGAGGAAGGTTGATTTCGTGGGCCATAAAATTAAATTAGATATTTAAAACAAAAACACAGGGTCTAAAAAAATAACCATCCGCTCCATTATATTACTTTTTAAAATTAATGCAATACCCACGAACAAGACTGAAATAATCTTACGGCCTTACTTGTCTTGTTTAATTTATTCGTTTCTTCTTTTAAGGCGATTGCGAATAAAAGCTGGAACTTCGAACTCTTCCTCTTCAGAATCTGATTTCACTTGATTTACGCTCAAATCAATCTGTGACTTCATGAATCCTTGGTCACGACTTTCTTCGTTAATAAATGAATTGTTTCCATCATTTTCACTTGCATGAATTAATTCTGGTTGATCAGAAGAACGAAGACCTTCAAATCCAGTAGCAATAACCGTTACCTTGACTTCCCCCTTCTTTATATCATCACTTATTACTGCGCCAAAAATTACCTTTGCATTAGGATCAATTGACTCAGTTACAATCTTAGCTGCCTCACTGACTTCTTGCATAACCAGATCAGGACCACCCGTTATGTTAAAGAGTACCCCCTTAGCCCCATTAATAGAAACCTCCAGTAAAGGTGAATTAATTGCAGCCTTGGCTGCTTCAATGGCCCTATTTTCTCCCTCAGCCCTACCAATACCCATTAAGGCAGATCCAGCGTTGGCCATAATTGCTCTCACGTCAGCAAAATCTAGATTGATAACACCGGGAAGAGTAATGAGATCTGAAATTCCTTGAACAGCTTGACGTAAAACATCATCAACAATTCTAAAAGCGTCAAGTAGTGATGTTTTTTCATCAATTATTTGAAAGATTTTGTCATTTGGTATTGTTATCAGGGTGTCAACCTTATCTTTAAGGACTGCCAATCCTGCATTGGCAATGGACTCTCTTTTTTTGCCTTCAAAACCAAAAGGTTTGGTCACTACACCAACGGTTAAGGCGCCAGCATCCTTAGCAGCTTCAGCAATAATTGGAGCAGCTCCTGTTCCGGTTCCCCCACCCATACCACAGGTAATAAAAATCATATCGGCTCCTTTAACAATTTCATAGATTTCTTCTCTATTCTCTTCAGCAGCTTGCCTGCCAACTTCTGGACTCATACCAGCGCCTAATCCCTTCGTCAGATTTTTGCCGATATGGATCTTTGTTGAAGCTTTTGCATGATGCAATTGTTGGGCATCAGTATTAACTGCGGCAAATTCAACTCCCTTGATGTCAGCTTCCACCATGCGGGTAACTGAATTATTACCGCCCCCTCCTACACCAATGACCTTGATACGAGCGAAAGTCTCTATATCAGGTTTAATGTAAGGCATATTTTTAATTTACAACTACAGGTTTTTACGGAAATTATTTCCGTTTAAATTTTAGTGAAATTTTAACCAACGAATTTAATTTCTGGTTAAAAAATAACTTCTTATAATGTCATTATACTGCTTTTAATAATAAATACAAATCACATTAAAAACATATTCATAGAGCATTCTGGATAAGCTGTTGATAACTTATGGATAAATGATGTTTTTTTATAACTTATTTTATAAAATACTGTGTTAAAAATTACCCAACGAGATTTTAATTCATAATTCAAACAAAAATACCCGACCTTATCGAGTATTCTAAATTTTTTATATAGTATTTACGTTACTGTCTATGGCATTAAATTTCTAAACAATTCCCTACCTTTTTTAAAATATTTTCTGTAAGTATCATCATGTTTATTTAAAGATCGATCATGATAAAGTTCTCGTGACCACTTAATTAGACCAACAGCAGTAACAAAGTTTGGACTATTAACTTCATCAATCAATCCTTCAATTTCAATTGGATAACCGATCTGGGCAGGAAGCCCCAATTCTTCTTTGGCACATTCTACAAGATAGCTTAATTTTGCTCCGCCACCAACAAAAACGGCACCTGCAGGAAGCATTTTTTCGCGATTGATTAGTTTTAACTCTTTGTTTATTAATTCCATGATTTCTTGAGCACGAGCTTCGATAACTCTTGCCAGCTCTGTTCTTTCAATTTTTTCTTCTTGAATCCCGAATTTTTTAAAATCAATTTTATCTGTTTTTGAAACCGCACTCTCAAGCGCTGATCCATACTTGATTTTAAGAGCTTCGGCTAGGTCAACAGGCAATTTAAACGCAATTGCAATATCATTGGTGATATGGCTTGACCCAATTGGCAGTACTGCCGCATGGCGAATTACATTTTCTTCGTAAACAGCAATCTCGGTAGTAGAACTGCCAAAATCGACAACAACAGCTCCTAATTCCCTTTGGCGTTTCGATAGACAGGCCTTTGCTGATGCGAGCGGACTAAAGATTAAATGATTTTTTCTTATACCAGCTCTTTCTAGGCATTCTTTGATATTTTTAATGTGAGGCTTAAATGCTTCAATAACCAAAGCGTTTAATTCTAGTCGTACACCAGTCATGCCTCTAGGATTTTCAATGCCAGTTTCTTTATCAACAGAAAAATCCTGAGGAACCGTATGAATAATTTGTCTATTTTGTGGCAAAGAAAAAGTTTCGGCAGCCTCAATTACTCGTTTAATATCTTCATCCGAAACTTCTCCATCAGCTCGTGAGATTGCAATTACGCCTTTGCTTGTTTTTGTTTCTATATGAGTTCCAGATAAGCTGACATAAACTTCTGTGACAGAAATATCTGCTTTTTTTTCAATTGTTGCGATAACCTCTCTTAATTGTTCGGTTACTTCTTGGGGATCTACAACCACACCTTTTCTAATGCCACGAGATGGCGCAATTAAACTTGTAATAATTTCAAGACGACCAGTGTCTGCGTGAACACCTGCAACAACAACATGGATATTCATTGAACCTATGTCTAATCCTACAACAATGTTTTGACGCATACTTTGATGTTAAAATTCGAAATTCGAAGCACGAAACTCTAAACAAATTACAAACACTAAATTCAAAACTCTAAACAGTTTAGATTTAGAAAATTTGAATTTTAATATTGTTTCGCTTGCCTGCCGCAGGCAGGGGCTTCGAGTTTAGGGTTTCGGATTTTAGACTTAATTATAATTTATTCAAGATTAAAGCTTCTTGTCTTTCCATTACAGATGAATCCTGTTCATTTTTGTGAGTATGACCCAACAAATGCAGTATACCATGAACTAAAAGTCTTGTCATGTGATTTTTAGTGGATATCTCAAGATCTTTAGCTTCTTTTTGAATAACCAATGGGCACAAAAAGATCTCGCCTAAGTATTGATATTCGGAATTTGGGAGAATAAAATCTTTATTTTCACTATCAACAAAGCTCAAAATTGCTGTAGCCTTGTTCTTATCGCGGAATTTTTTATTAAGCGCCTTCATTCTTGCTTGGCAAATCAGGTTAATTTCACATTCGTAATCCCCTTTCTTTTTAAGTAAATGAAAAATCCTATTGGCAGTATCCTTAAGCCATTTTTCATCGATTTTATAGGGAGTTTTTTTATTAATGATGATTTTAAGACTCATTTTTAATTATTTTATTGTTTTTTAAAATTCTATCCCAGATTAAATAGAAAAAAGGCATTCCCATATTAAATTCTATTAATGAATTTTCTAATAATATTAACAAAGATCCTGGCCTAATACCATTGATTAATAAGGAAAATTCCATCATAAAATGGATTAAAAACCCTATAAAAAACAAAAACAAAATCTTTCGCCAATCATATTTTAGAAAAATCAATAAAACATAGCCTATAATGACAATGCCTATTCTTATAAATCTCAAATCAGACATATGTCTAATCGTCACGATATGACTGTTATTCAAAGGTATCAATTGAGACAAAAGGGCAACCACAAGCCATCCCATTAAGATAAACAGAGTCCATTTTATCTTGTTCCTTTCTTCAAACATTAGAAAAGTATACGCATATTCAACCCCGTAAGAAAGTGAAAACCAAAAAAAGAACAAAAAAGTTCCTCCAAAGAAATGGATAGGTAGTGATATTTCTCGTACTCCAATGTGAAACCAAATTCCGTAATCAATTAAGAAATTAATTCCCAACCCCCCAATTAAAAAAGCCATTAAAGGAATTTTCTTTTTACATGTAGCTAGTATTCCAATAAAAAAAGCAAGAAAGATCAGATCAAAGTATATATAACTGGTATTAAAATTTCTAATTACATTGTACATATATATTTCCCCCGACACTTAGTGTCGGGAAACGTACTATTGATGAGGAATTGTAAACCTATATTTTTTAATTGTCAACTAAATTGTAAACCCTATATTAATTATAACTTATATTTTCTTACTCTTTCCATTAATTTATGTTTTTTGCTTGTAAATAAAACTTTCTTTTATCTTCTGAAAAATGTTCAATCGCGTATCTGAGCATTGTTCGAGGCATAATTTGACAATATCTTTTAAGAACCTCTTCTTCCATTGCCTGATTCTTTTTCCCGACTTCTCGGAGCATCCAGCCAACAGCTTTATGAATGAGGTCGTGCTTATCATATAGCAATATCATTGAGATTTTTAAGGCATCATCAAATTGACTTTTCTTTATAAAAGCAAAGGTTGAAATAATAGCAATGCGTTTTTCCCAAAGATTTTTTGATTTCGCGAGTTCGTATATGATTCTTTTTTGTTCCGGATGCTTCAAAAGCCAAGCTCCAATAATTTTATGAGCTGAACAATCAACTAAATCCCAATTATTGATATATTTAGTATTTTTTAAATAAAACCTTACTATTCTTTTCTTCTCGATATCTGTTGATTTTGGATGTTGGTATGTCAAAATCATCAATGCTGTTAATCTATGTTCGTGGATTGGACTTGAGATTAGCTTCTGAGTTTCAGGCAAAGATAAGTCTTGATAATATTTTTTTGCAATTTTTCTTTGAATGGGCACTATTACTCCGATAAACCTATCTCCTTCTCCGTATTCTCCTTTGCCAGTTTTAAAAAAGCGAGCGTAATTTCTCGCTTTTTCTTTATTGCTATACAAATCCAATTCTTTTTTAATTGAAACCAGAGACATTGGCAATTTTTAATAAAATTACAATCAATTACTTTCAAGTACTCCTTCGCATTGGTTTTCAAGACACTCACACGACGTTGGAGTTTGGCAGAAACATTTTAGATCTGTTTTTTCAGGGAGATTGTCTTTGTGGTAACAACCGCAATTACATTCCCCTGTTTTACCAAAAAGAACACAATCGGTATCGTCAGTGCAAATGAACTGGGAATCTAGAATGTTTCCTTGTCCATCTTGCTCAAGATAAGTGTCTTCAATTTTCTCAGCAGTTTCTATGAAGAAAACATTTTTGTTATTTTCTTCATGCCTCAATTCTCCCCCAGAAACTATCCATTGGCCATTTTTTATCTCCCCTAGAATTGTCTTAAGATTACCCTCAAGCTCAATACTTTCTCCTTCAGAGGAAATTCTGGCAACTGTTTCCGATAAATCTATTTGCCCGTAAACGCTTAAATTTTTACTATAAATTGGATTGGCGAGCAATTGAGACACGCTAATCGTATTATCATATTTGTTGGAAATACCATCAGGCGAAGAATGGGAAATTATAAAAATAGTTACCCCAATAAGCACAAAAAACAAAAACACAAAAATCAACTTGGACGATTTCATGTAAAAAGAATATTTCTTTAAAAAACCATCTATTTCGATGGTACTAATTTTCATTATATCATTTGAAAACTGAAAATAAAGCGCACAAAAAAACTGTTCCGATCATAGCACCAGAACAGTTTTTTTATTCAAACTCTTTATTTACATGAGCAAGCGCATTTCTTTCCGTGAATCAGTTTAATGATCGCAAAAACGATAAAAATAATTGGCCACCAGCTAATACCCATATAAAATACGCCAAGGTCTGACAAGAGCCACAGAACGCCAATGATGAGTAGAATTATCGGGCATAACCAAGCATGGCTGCCACAACATTTTTTATCCTCCATATATTTTTATAAAATAAACACAAATCGTAAAAATAAAACGACCTTTGTTTTCATTATACCATAAAAATCCTTCGACAAGCTCCCTTCATAAACTCAGAGCAATCAGGATAAATTTTTTACAAGTTTAAAAGCAAAAAAAAGAACCCTGTGCGCTGACAGGGTTTGTTTTCTATGCTGGAACTAGTAAAGATGGCAATCCAGCATATGAAATGTTCTCAGCCAAGATTCTGGATTGCGAATCTTTTTCTCCAAAGAGCAATGAAAGTGCGCAAGCTGGACTACAGAAGTGGTAACAACCGTCAAACAAATCGTAGTAACTACCAATCACGGAAACCGTTGCTGGTTTTGCCTCGATTTGCTCCCAGCGCTCCGCAAGAAGTCTATGTATTGCCCGTTCTTCCTCGCTGAGACTTTCGAGACTAGCTTTGTAGTTATGCATATAGTCATACCAACCAATGGCATCTTCCGAGGTTGGGTAAACTTCTCTTAAATAGTGTTCACAACCACTAGGACCGAACCATGCCCCTGGACATTCTCTGGTGGGGACCATGAGGGCATGAGCTTTAGATAAGTCATGTACCAGGATTTCTAATAGGGATTTTAGGCACCCAGCATTATTACAGATATCTGCTACTAAAAATTCTGGATCATCAAGGAATGTTGTACTATCCACCATATAACTATGGCGTCTAACTAGAGATGGTTTGGTGTCTAGGAAAACAGTAAGAACATTTTCTCCTAAAATATCTCCACACACAGGACATGTCCTTTTCTCCATCTTGACCTCTTGAATTCCGTTTTGAATCCGAACACTTGGTGATATAGAATAATCACCATATGAAACAGAAAAAAGGCTCACAAATTAAAAGAGCAGAACGGCTGGAAATAGCGATTC